>Ga0222716_10000202_pt1 | contig 49567 bp, 51 predicted proteins | sample C33_13DmetaG_FD_165044 | JGI IMG/M metagenome (GOLD analysis project Ga0222716, IMG submission 165044) | Estuarine water microbial communities from San Francisco Bay, California, United States - C33_13D | ecosystem: Environmental > Aquatic > Marine > Unclassified | place: USA: California... | reverse complement strand
GGAAGAATCCCAATTTTCAATAAGCTCCTTTATCCTTTTAATAAATAATCCACCCTGAGCTCCATTAACAACTCTGTGATCAAAACTATGAGAAAGGATAATTTTTCTTCTAACACCAATAAAATCTCCTTTTTCAGTTTCAATTACAGAGGGTTTTTTTGTTATAGATCCAAAAGCTAAAATACCGACCTGAGGTTGATTTATTATAGGTGTTCCCATCAATGTGTCAAATACTCCAACATTACTAATTGTGTATGTTCCGTCTTGAACTTCATCAGGCAATAAAAGGCCATTTCTTCCACGACTGGCTAAATCATTAACTTTTTTTACTAGACCAAATAGGCTTAATTGATCTGCTTTTTTAATTACTGGAACAATTAGATTACCATCTTTTAAAGCAGTTGCCATGCCAATATTTATTGACTTCTTTTTTATGATTTTATAATTTTCGACACTAACATTAAGCATTGGAAATTCCCTTAATGCTTGAGCAACTAAACTTATAAAAATAGGTGTAAATGTAATTTTTTCATTTTCTCTTTCAAAAAAGGAATTTTTAATTTTTTCTCTCCAATTCCAAAGTTCAGATATATCAGCTTCAATAAAAGCTTGGACGTGGGCAGATTTTTCTTTACTGGAAAGCATGTGATCAGAAATGAGTCTTTCCATCCTACTCATTTCTAAAATCTCATCAGACTCATTAGTTTTTACAGACTTTATCGTTTCAGTAATTTTATTTGGTTCTTTTAGTTTTGAAGAAATATAATTTAAAAGGTCATTTTTAGTTAATCTTCCATTTTTACCTGATCCAATTATGGAATCTAATTCTTTTAAAGAAATCCCTTCTTTTTTTGAAATATTTTTTACTAAAGGTGAGTATATTCTTTCAGATGATTTATAGTCATTTTTTTCTATTATAGAGTCAGCTTTTTTAAAATATTCAATTGGTTCGGTAACAATTGTTTCAGATTTATATGATGTTGTTTCCGTTTTATCTGAAGAAGTTTTTTGATTATTTTCAATAGTAAGGGATTCAATTTTTTGATCTGTTTCAATTATTGCTATAGGGTCTCCAACTTTTACTACATCGTTAATTTTACATAGCTTTTGTATTAGTACACCAGAAACTTCACTTGGAACTTCTGAGTCAACTTTATCAGTAGCTATTTCAACAATTAAATCATCTTCCTTAATGTCATCACCTTCATTTTTTAACCAACCAGTTATGGTTGCTTCATCAACACTTTCTCCCATTTTAGGTAAGACAATTTCGATTTTATTAGACATCTCTATTAATTGATTATGCAAAAATATCAAATTATAATTTGATATTGACTGTATTACTAAATAGTTTAATTTAAGTTTTTAAAGAATTTTCAAAAGGAATTCTTTTTAAAATACTCCTACCCAGTGTAACTTCATCAGTATATTCCAATTCATTTCCAACCGAAACGCCTCTTGCTATAGTAGTGATTTTGACATCAACATCTTTAATTTGTCTGAAAATATAAAAATTAGTGGTATCGCCCTCCATAGTTGCGCTTAAAGCAAAAATAAGTTCCGAGACATTTTTAGATCTAATTTTTTCAATCAAGGAATTTATGTTTAACTGATTTGGACCGATTCCTTCAATTGGTGATATTTTTCCTCCCAAAACATGATAAACACCATTAAATTGACCAGTACTTTCTATAGCCATTACATCTCTTATATCTTCAACTACACAAACAACTGATTTATCTCTTTTCTTGTTTGTACATATTTCACACAGTTCTAAATCAGAAATATTATGGCAATTTTTACATAAAATTACTCCCTCAACTAAATCAACTAAAGACTTTGAAAGCTTTACAGTTTGAGAATTGGGTTGGTTAAGAAGAAATAAAACAAGTCTTAACGCAGTTCTCTTTCCTATTCCAGGTAATTGAGACATTTCATCTACCGCATTTTCTAATAATTTTGAAGAAAAATTCATTTGTTAAATATACTACTACATTTAATAAGAACCATAAATTAGTATATTTGGATAACATTAGAAATGAGCTCATCAATTATCCTTATCGTCATTTTTCTATATTTTTTTGGTCTTTTTGTTATTTCTAATCTAACTACTGGAAATAATGATAACAAAACTTTTTTTTCTGCCAATAAAGAATCTCCATGGTACCTTGTTGCTTTTGGTATGGTTGGAGCATCTCTATCAGGAATAACATTTATCTCAGTTCCAGGTGATGTTGGAACTACTCAATTTACATATTTTCAAGTTGTTCTAGGTTACCTTTTTGGATATTTCGTAGTTGCTTTAGTTCTATTACCTATCTATTACAAGCTCAACCTGACGTCCATATATGAATATTTGAAAGTACGTTTTGGGAATGTAAGTCACAAGACTGGAGCATTTTTCTTTTTTCTGTCCAGAATAACTGGAGCATCGTTTAGATTATATTTAGTAGCTATTGTTCTTCAACAATTTGTTTTTAGTGAATTAAATATCCGATTTGAAATCACTGTAGTTTTTTCTGTTTTACTTATTTGGATTTACACATTTAGAGGAGGAATAAAAACAATAGTTTGGACAGATACATTACAAACTGTATTTATGCTTATTTCAGTTTTATTATCTATTTATTTAATAAACGACAGTTTGAATTGGTCGTTTGTAGATTTTATTAATTCTGATGAACTTAAAACATACTCAAACTTTCTAGTAACAGATAGTTTTCTAGAAAAAAATCATTTCTTAAAATCTTTTATTGGTGGTATGTTTATTACTATTTGTATGACTGGCTTGGATCAAGACATGATGCAAAAAAATCTAACTTGTAAATCTTTGAAAGATGCTCAAAAAAACATGATTGTATTTAGTATTGTTTTAGTTATTGTGACCTTTGTATTTTTATTATTAGGTGCTTTATTATTTATTTATTCTCAAAAATCTGGTATTATTATTCCTGAACTTAATGGCTCTCCAAATGCAGATTTATTATTTCCTGAAATTGCATTAAATAGTAATCTTGGGAGTGTAATAGGAATAACATTTTTATTAGGTCTAATAGCAGCAGCTTACAGCAGTGCTGACAGTGCACTAACTTCCCTGACAACTTCTTTTTGTGTCGATGTCATTAATATAAAAAACAAAAGCCAAGAGTATCAGATTAAAATTAGAAAAATTGCCCATTTAGTTATGAGCGCTGTTCTTATAATAGTTATTATAATTTTTGAAAATTATTTAGAGAGAAGTGTAATTGATGGACTATTAGTTTTAGCAGGCTATACTTATGGTCCATTATTAGGGCTATTTGCATTTGGAATTTTTACTGATTACAAAATACATGATAGATATGTTTGGATAGTTACAATTCTTTCTGTTCTTTCAGTTTACCTGCTGGCCAACCTGGACCCTACATACCTTGGTGGTTATAAGATTGGGTATGAACTATTGCCAATAAATGGTTTTATTACGTTTTTAGGATTAGTACTGATTCGTAGAAAGTAAAACCAAAGTACAAGCCTCAAAATATGAAATGTGATTACTTTTCAAAATTATGTAGAAATCGGGGTTTTCTGTACCAGGATTGAAAATTACTCTTTTTGGTTTCAAAGCAATTATATAATCATAATATTCTTTTTGTCTAAGCTTATTTATATACAAAGAAACAGTGTGAATATTTTTAAATTTAACTAAATCTTTTTCAATCAAAACATTTTCTACAGCTCCTTTTTTTAATCCAATAGCTTTAACATCAATTTTATTTAATAATAATTTTTTAATTGCAATATTCGAATATCGCTGAATATTAGTTGAGGCTCCTAATACTAAAGTTGTCATTACCACCTTATAATAACTGAACCCCAGGTGAATCCTGCTCCAAAAGCTGCTAAGACAACTAAGTCATTATCTTTAATTTTTCCTTGTTCCCAAGCTTCTGTAAGAGCTATTATTATAGAAGCAGCTGTTGTGTTGCCATAATTCATGATATTATTGTAAACTTTCTCATCAGGAAGCTGAAATTTTCTTTGAATAAATTGTGCTATTCTCAAGTTTGCTTGGTGAGGGATTAGCAAGTCAATATCATCTTTTTCTAGTTCATTTGCTTTCAGTCCTTCATTTATAACTTCGGAAAATCTAACTACAGCATTTTTAAAAACAAACTGACCATTCATATAAGGATAATAAGATTCGTCATTTGGATCATTATCTTCTAAAATTTCAGGTACCCATCTACCTGTGTTTGGTCCATCTAACATGAGTTCTCTAGCATGTTTTCCCTCAGAATGTAAATGAGATGATAAAATTCCTTTATTCTTTTCTTTGGATCTTGAAACCACAGCAGCACCAGCACCATCTCCAAAAATTACAGTTACACCTCTTCCTCGTGTTGATTTTTCTAAACCACCAGAGTGATTTTCAGAGCCAATTACTAATATATTTTTATACATTCCTGTTTTTATGAATTGATCAGCAACAGATAAAGAATATATAAATCCTGAACATTGATTTCTTACATCAAGAGCACCAATTGTTGGCATACCCAACATATCCTGCACTCGAACACCACCACCTGGAAAGTACATATCAGGACTTAATGTAGCAAAAATTATAAAATCAATATCTTCTTTATTTAATCCAGATCTTTTAATTGCTATTTCAGATGCTTTAGCGCCCATAGTTGATGTAGTATCTCCAGATTTTGGATCTATCCATCTTCTTTTTTTTATTCCTGTTCTCTCCTGTATCCATTCATCAGTTGTATCCATGATTTTTGATAAATCATCATTTGTTACTACATTTTCAGGAAGATAATAACCTAGTCCAGTAATTTTAGAATTATACATAATTGATTTTAAATGTCATCTAAATATAGATAATAGTATTTATTTTTTAGCCAATAATGTCATTTTGTCACTACCTTGTTTTTGGTATATGATTTGATTCTTATGATTTAAAAAAAAGTAATTATGGCTAAAGGTAAAATTAATGTTTCAGTAGAAAATATATTTCCACTAATCAAAAAGTTTTTGTATAGTGATCACGAAATATTTTTAAGAGAACTCATTTCAAATGCAACAGACGCTACTTTAAAATTAAAACATTTAAGTAGTATTGGAGAAAATAAAATAGATATAGATAATCCTTTAATCGAAATTAAATTAGATAAAAAAGGAAAGAAGATTCATATTATTGATCAAGGGATTGGAATGACATCCGATGAAGTTAAAAAGTATATTAATCAGGTTGCTTTTTCAGGAGCTGAAGAATTTTTAGAAAAGTATAAAGACAGTGCTAAGGATAGTGGAATTATAGGTCATTTTGGTTTAGGTTTCTACTCTGCTTTTATGGTAGCTGATAAAGTTGAAATCATTACAAAATCTTATAAGGATGAACCTGGAGCTCATTGGGTTTGTGATGGATCACCTGAGTATACATTGAAAAAAAGCGATAAAAAAGATAGAGGGTCTGAAATTATTCTTCATGTCAGCAAAGACTCAAAAGAATTTCTTGAAGATGCAAGAATCAGAACTCTTCTTAGTAAATACAACAAATTTATGCCTATTCCAATTAAATTTGGTACAAAAGAAATTTCAAATAAAGTTGGTGAAGGTGAAGATGAAAAAGAAATAAAAGAGATTGTTGATGATATTGTAAATAATCCAAATCCAGCATGGACTAAAAAACCAAGCGATCTAAAAGAAGAAAACTATAAAGAGTTTTATAGAGAGTTATATCCAATGCAATTTGAAGAACCACTTTTCAATATTCATTTGAATGTAGATTACCCTTTCAATCTTACTGGAATACTTTATTTTCCTAAGATTTCAAATGACATAAACATGCAAAAGGACAGAATTCAATTATATCAAAATCAAGTTTTTGTAACTGATAATGTTGAAGGAATTGTTCCAGAATTTTTAACATTATTAAGAGGAGTTATCGATTCACCTGATATACCTTTGAATGTTTCCAGAAGTTATTTGCAAGCAGACGGAGCAGTTAAAAAAATTAGCAATTACATAACCAGAAAAGTTGCTGATAAACTAAATTCACTTTTCAAAAAAGATAGAAAGGGATTTGAAGAAAAATGGAATGATATTAAAGTTGTGATTGAATATGGAATGCTGAGTGAGGATAAATTTTTTGATAAAGCTCAAAATTTTGCTTTATATCCAAATGTTGACAATGGCTTTTTTACTTTTGAAGAACTTAAGGATAAGGTATCAAAATCTCAAACAGATAAAGATGGAAACCTTATTTTACTATATGCCTCTAATGTTAATGATCAACACTCATATATAGAATCTGCAAAGGAAAAAGGATATGAAGTTTTACTTCTAGATTCTCCAATAATAAGTCATTTAATTCAGAAGTTAGAGACATCTAACGAGAAAATAAAATTTACCAGAGTTGACGCAGATGTTGTAGATAAATTAATTCAAAAAGATGAAAAAGAGGTGTCAAAACTTAATGACAAGGAAAAAGAAAAATTAAAAAATATTGTTGAAGAAACAGTCCCAAAGGAAAAATACACTGTTCAATTAGAGGCAATTGATAGTAATTCTGCTCCATTCGTTATTACTTTGCCTGAATTTATGCGTAGAATGAAAGAAATGCAACAAAGTGGTGGAAATGGTATGTTTGGGAATATGCCAGAGATGTATAATTTGATTGTTAATGTAAACAACCCTATATGCTCTGAAATTTTAAATTCAAAAAGTAAAGCTAAAAAAGAAAGGTTAATAAATCAATCACTTGATTTAGCTAAACTTTCTCAAAATCTTTTAAAGGGTGAAGAATTGACTTCATTTATAAAAAGAAGTTTTGATTTAATTAAATAAATGAAAAAACTAAACCTTTTTCTACTAAGTTTTTTTTACATTTTAAATGGAATATTTCATTTTATTTTCACGGAATCCTACTTACCCATAATGCCAGATTTTTTCCCTTTTCACTGGGAATTAATTTTATTTACAGGAATTCTTGAATTCACATTTGGAATTGGAGTTTTATTTGAAAAATATAGGAATATTGCCTTAGCTGGAATAATAATTATTTTAATTTTATTTATGTCAGTACATTTGAACATGTTGATTCCTGAGAATACTATGGACTATAGCTATTCTTTACTAGTGATAAGGGCATTATTCCAATTTATACTAATTTATTGGGCTTGGATGAATAGAATTAAATTAGCTTCTGACTAATTTTTTGTAAACTTGTTAATTAATTGAAATCATTTTGAAAAAATTAATTCTAACCCTTTTTATAATTATGTTTTTAAGTTGTAAAAACGATAATAAAAACATGAATGTTAATGTTAGCATTGAAAACTTTAAGAAAGGAAATGTTTATTTACAAAAAATTTCCGACTCAACTTTAATAAATGTAGATTCTATTTTTGTCACAAACGAAACACCAATAATATTAAGTTATGATATAAAATCTCCAGAGTTATTTTACTTATATCTTGATGGATCAAGCATCGATAAAAGAATTGAATTTTTTGCTGAAAAAGGAAATATTAATATTAATACTTCTTTAGAAAAATTTAATTCTGATTTTAGTATAAATGGTTCCTCGGTTGATTCTGTTTATAGAGACTATTTGAAAGTAATTAGGAAGTTTAATAATAACACATTAGACTTAATAGAATTATCATTTAAGTTATCAAAAACTAATTTAAAAGACAGTTTGAAAATTGTTCAAAAAAATATCGAAGCGCTTAACAAAAGACAATACTTATTTAATTTAAACTATGCTGTTAATAATGGTGATAGTTTTTTATCTCCATTAATAGCAATTAATGAATTTTCTCAATCTAGTAAAGTCGTGTTAGACACAATTAGAAGTTCTATGAGCGAAGAAGTATTAGCTTCTAAATACGGAAAAATGTTTCAAGCTATTAGAGAAAAAAAGTTAAAGTGAGTTAAATTTTTTAACTAAATCAGAGGTCACATTAGCAAGTTCCAAACTCAAAGCTTTGAAATACTTGTTCTTATCTTTTACATCTTTATTATGAATCTTTTTAATAAATGCATCAAAAGCATCAAAGCATTCATCTATTAACTTTTCACTCTTCTTTAAATCAACATCTGGATTTTCCAATTGCCACAGGTTTACATTCTGAATTATTTCTCCAATAATGTTATTTAAATCTTTTTTTAAATTTTTAACGCTTGCCATAATTATTATTTTTTAGTTTCCAGAATATTTAACAAAATTTCTAGGAGTTTCGTAAAGAGTTACAGAAAGCTCTTTGTCTTTTGATATTTTTTTTCTTAAAATATCCCAAATAAAAATACAAATATTTTCTGCAGTTGGGAGAACTTTTTCAAAATATGAAATATCAAGATTTAAATTTTTATGATCAAGTAAATCTTCAACTTCATTTGTTATTAAATCTTTCAAATCTTTCAAATCTATAACCATTCCTGTAACTTTATCAACAGAACCTTTTACATCAACAATAAGTTCATAATTGTGACCATGAAAATTTGGATTATTACATTTTCCAAATACATTACTATTTTTTTCTTCAGACCAATCTTTTACATATAAACGATGAGCTGCATTAAAATGCCCTCTTCTACTAACTGTTACTTTCATTTTTAATACTATTATAAAATTTTTCAAAAATAATTTTAAACCATGCGGTATATACGCTAGGTTTATCAACTAAATCTTTTTTTAAAAATTCAATGTTTTCCCATTTCCAATCACATACTTCGTCTTCATTTATTAAGGGTTGACCATTGTAATTTCCAATAACAACATGATCTAATTCATGTTCGGTTAAGCCATTATCAAATTCTGCTTTGTAAATAAACGATAATAATGGCTTCATAGAACTACTTATCCCCATTTCTTCAGCCAACCTTCTATTTGCAGCTTCTATTATAGTTTCATTATCCCTCGGATGACTACAGCAAGTATTGGTCCAAAGTCCAGGTGAATGATACTTAGACAATGCTCTTTTTTGCAATAATAATTCATTTGAATTATTTAACAAAAAAACTGAAAATGCTCTATGTAAAACTCCTTTTTTATGAGCTTTAAGTTTTTCCATCAAACCTAATTCATTATCATTTTCATCAACAAGAATAACCATTTCTTCTTTCATCATTTAAAGTTACAACTTTTAAAAAAATAGCCATACATTATTTAAAAAACAATGGTATTTTTGAATCAAATATAATTATGAATTTTACGGAGGAAATTGCTAGAAGAAGAACTTTTGGTATCATCTCACACCCAGATGCTGGAAAAACTACATTAACTGAAAAATTATTATTATTTGGTGGAGCAATTCAAGAAGCTGGAGCTGTAAAATCTCATAAGATTAAGAAGTCAGCCACTAGTGACTTTATGGAAATAGAAAAACAAAGAGGAATTTCAGTAGCCACCTCTGTTTTAGCTTTTAATTACCAAGGAATAAAAATAAATATTCTAGATACTCCTGGACATAAAGATTTTGCTGAAGATACATTTAGAACGTTAACAGCTGTAGATAGCGTAATAGTTGTTATTGATGTGGCTAAAGGAGTAGAGGAACAAACTGAAAAACTTGTTGAAGTTTGTCGAATGAGAGAAATTCCAATTATAGTGTTTATAAATAAATTGGATAGAGAAGGTAAAGATGGTTTTGATCTTTTAGACGAATTAGAAAAAAAATTAAATTTTAAAGTTTGTCCACTTAGTTTTCCTATTGGAATGGGTTATGATTTTCAAGGAGTTTATAATCTTTGGGAACAAAACCTTATGTTATTTGAAGAAGAAAATAAACAAAAAATAGCTAACTCAGTCAAAATAAACAAAATAGATGATCCATTAGTGAAAAAATTAATTGGTGAAAATGCCTCTAGTAAATTAAATGAAGAAATTGAAATTATTAATGAAGTATACCCAAATTTTTCAAAACAAGATTATTTAAAATGTAAACAACAACCAGTGTTTTTTGGATCTGCTCTTAATAACTTTGGAGTTAAAGAATTATTGGATTGTTTTATATCAATTGCACCGTCGCCCAAAAATAAAATAAGTTCTGAAAGAGTAATAGAACCTGACGAAAACAAGTTTACCGGATTTATTTTTAAAATTCATGCTAATATGGATCCAAAACATAGAGATAGATTAGCATTTATTAAAATTGTTTCTGGGAAATTTCAAAGAAATACTGCATATCATCATGTTAGGACAAATAAAAAATTCAAATTTAGTAGTCCTAATGCATTTTTTGCTGAAAGAAAAGAAATTGTAAACGAATCATTTCCTGGTGATATTGTGGGTGTTCATGACTCAGGAAATTTCAAAATAGGTGATTCATTTTCAGAGGGAGAGGAGATTATCTTCAAAGGCATTCCAAGTTTCTCACCTGAACACTTTAGATATATCAATAATCTTGATCCAATGAAATCAAAACAACTTGCAAAAGGGATTGATCAACTAATGGATGAAGGTGTAGCTCAATTATTTATTCTTGAAATGAATGGTAGAAAAATCATAGGAACAGTTGGGGCATTACAATTTGAAGTCATTCAATATAGACTAGAACATGAATATGGTGCCAAATGCTCTTATGAAAATTTAAATATTTTTAAAGCTTGTTGGGTAGAAACTGACTCAAATAAAAACCTTGAATTTATTGAATTCAAAAAACTTAAGAATAAATTTTTAGCAAAAGATAAAAGTGGGCAATTAGTATTTTTAGTGGATTCATCATTCACTTTAGAAATGACAAAACAAAAATACCCCTCTCTAAAATTTCACTATAAATCAGAATTCTAGTTAAGCTTCTCCTGTAGGTCCAAAATTTAATTGAATTGGCTTTTGATTTTCGTATTCTTTAATTTTACCGTTTGATCTTTCAAACTTCGAAATATTCTCATTTAAAGCTTTTGAAAATCGTTTTGCATGTTGTGGAGTTAAGATAATTCTAGATTTCACTTTTGCCTTGGGGACTCCAGGCATTACATTAATAAAGTCGACAACAAATTCAGAAACGGAATGGTTAATAAGAGCCAGGTTTGAATAGGTTCCTTGAGCAAGATTTTCATCTAGCTCAAGGTTTAAACCATTTTCTTTTGAATTAGATTTCTTCATTAAATGTTAAATTCTTCTTCGCTAAAAGCTCCTCATACTCATCAACATATCCAACAATAATATCATTGAATTTTCTATTTCCTGTTCCAGCTGGAATCTTATGTCCAACTATTACATTTTCTTTTAGTCCTCTCAAACTATCAACTTTTCCATTAACAGCAGCTTCATTTAAGACCTTTGTTGTCTCTTGGAAAGATGCGGCAGATATAAATGATTTAGTTTGTAGAGATGCTCTTGTAATTCCTTGTAAAATTGGAGTTGCAGTAGCGTTAACAGCATCTCTAGCCATAACTAATTCTTTATCCTCCCTTTTCAACAATGAATTTTCATCTCTAAGATCTCTAGCACTTACTACCTGACCTTCTTTAAAGTTTTCAGAAGCTCCGACAGATTCAACTATTTTCTTATTAAATAGGTTATCATTTTCTGCAATAAATTCATTTTTGTGAATTAACTGACCCTCAAGGAATGTCGTATCTCCAGAATCTTGAATTTTAACCTTTTGCATCATTTGTCTAATTAAAACCTCAAAATGTTTATCATTAATTTTTACACCTTGTAATCTGTAAACTTCTTGAACTTCATTAACTAAATACTGTTGAACTGCAGATGGTCCTTTAATATTTAAGATCTCATTTGGGGTAATAGCTCCATCAGAAAGAGGCATACCAGCTTTAACGAAATCATTTTCTTGAACTAAGATTTGATTAGATAACTTTACTAAATATTTCTTAATATCACCTGTTTTAGATTCAATAATTATTTCTCTATTTCCTCTTTTTATTTTACCAAAACTAACAACGCCATCAATTTCACTTACTACTGCTGGATTTGAAGGATTTCTTGCTTCAAACAACTCAGTAACTCTAGGTAAACCACCAGTAATATCACCAGATTTTGCAGATTTCCTTGGGATTTTAACCAAAATTTTACCTGCCTCTACTTTATCACCGTCGTCGACCATTAAGTGGGCACCAACTGGAAGGTTATATGTTCTTACATTTTTACCTTTACTGTCATTTATCAGTAGAGTTGGAACAACTTTTTTGTTTCTAGATTCAGATATTACTTTTTCTTTAAAGCCAGTTTGTTCATCAATTTCAACTTGATAAGTAATACCTTGTTCAATATTTTCATATTCAATTTTCCCTCCAAATTCAGAAATAATAACTCCATTATAAGGATCCCACTGACAAACAACATCACCTTTTTTCAAAGCTTGACCGTCTTTAATCAAAATAGTTGATCCATAAGGGATGATATTAGTACTAAGAACAACACCAGACTTTTTATCTAAAACTTTAATTTCACATGTTCTAGAAATTACTGTATTAATATTTTTTCCGTCAGAATCTTTCGACTTAACTACTTTTAAGTCTTCTATTTCTGCTACACCGTCAAATCTAACAGAAAGGCTATTTTCTTCTGAAATATTTCCTGCGATACCACCAACATGAAAAGTTCTTAGTGTTAACTGAGTTCCAGGTTCTCCAATAGATTGAGCTGCAACAACTCCAACGGCTTCACCATTTTGAACCATCTTCCCTGTAGCTAAATTTCTACCATAACACTTCGAACAAACTCCTTTTGGAGATTCACAAGTTAATGGAGATCTAACTTCAACTTTTTCAATCGGAGTAGCTTCAATTAATTTGACTATATCATCAGAAATTTCTTCGCCAGCTTTAACAATTAATTCATCGTTAAGCGGATTATAGACATCGTGTAAAGAAACCCTACCTAAAATTCTTTCACCAAGGCTTTCAACAATTTCTTCGTTCTTTTTTAATGGCTCAACCGCAATTCCTCTAAGGGTGTTACAATCGTCATAATTTACTATAACATCTTGGGCAACATCAACAAGTCTTCTTGTTAAGTAACCGGCATCTGCAGTTTTCAAAGCAGTATCTGCTAAACCTTTTCTTGCTCCGTGAGTAGAAATAAAATATTCTAAAATAGATAATCCCTCTTTAAAATTTGATAAAATAGGATTTTCAATAATTTCTCCTCCACTTGCACTAGCTTTTTTTGGTTTAGCCATTAAACCTCTCATTCCTGTAAGTTGACGGATTTGTTCTTTTGAACCTCTTGCTCCAGAATCTAACATCATAAACACAGAGTTAAAACCTTGTTTATCTTCACTAATTCGCTTCATTGCAAGTTCAGTTAAAGTAGCATTAGCAGAAGTCCAAACATCAATCACCTGATTATAACGTTCATTATTTGTTATTAATCCCATGTTATAATTGGCTATTATACCATCAACCTCTCCATTTGCTTTAGCTATCATTTCATGTTTTTCAGGCGGAATCATAATATCTCCTAAACTAAATGATAAACCTCCCTCAAATGCAAAAGAGAATCCCATAGATTTAATTTTATCTAAGAACTCGGCAGTTTCTGGAACAGTAGTTAATTTTAAAATATCTCCAATAATATCACGTAATGATTTTTTTGTTAATACTTGATTGATAAAACCAGCTTTTTCAGGAACTACTTGGTTAAATAAAACTCGTCCTACTGTTGTTTCAATAATTTTGAAAACTAAATTTCCAGATTCATCAAAGTCTTTTGCTCTAATTTTAATCATTGCATTTAAATCAACTCTTTCTTCATTATAAGCAATATTTACTTCTTCAGACGAATAAAAAGTTAAGCCTTCCCCTTTTACTTTGTGGTCTTTAGTAGACTTAAGTAATTTAGTCATATAGTATAATCCTAAAACCATATCTTGAGAAGGTACAGTAATAGGAGAGCCATTTGCAGGGTTTAAAATATTGTGTGAAGCTAACATTAAAAGTTGAGCCTCAAGTATTGCTTCAGGGCCTAATGGAAGATGAACAGCCATCTGGTCACCATCAAAATCGGCATTAAAAGCTGTACAAACTAATGGGTGAACCTGGATTGCTTTTCCCTCAATTAATATTGGTTGAAATGCTTGAATTCCTAACCTATGAAGAGTTGGAGCTCTATTTAAAAGTACTGGATGACCTTTTAAAACATTTTCTAAAATATCCCATACTAAAGGTTCCCTTCTGTCAATAATTTTTTTGGCGGATTTTACAGTTTTTACAATTCCTCTTTCAATTAATTTTCTAATAATAAAAGGTTTATATAATTCTGCTGCCATATTTTTTGGTAAACCACACTCGAATAATTTAAGCTCAGGTCCACCAACAATTACTGATCTAGCAGAATAATCAACTCTTTTACCTAATAAATTTTGACGAAATCTACCTTGTTTTCCTTTAAGAGAATCAGAAAGAGACTTTAGCGGCCTATTAGCATCTGTTTTTACAGCTGATGATTTTCTAGTATTATCAAAAAGTGAATCAACTGATTCTTGAAGCATCCTTTTTTCGTTTCTGAGAATAACTTCAGGAGCCTTAATTTCAACTAATCTTTTTAATCTATTATTTCTAATTATAACTCTTCTATATAAGTCATTTAAATCAGATGTAGCGAATCTACCTCCGTCCAAAGGAACAAGAGGTCTTAATTCTGGTGGAATCACAGGAATAACTTTCAAAACCATCCATTCTGGTTTATTTTCTCTATTTAAGTTAGATTCCTTAAATGACTCTACAACTTGAAGCCTTTTAAGGGCTTCCATTTTTCTTTGTTTTGAAGTTTCAGTATTAGCTTTGTGTCTAAGTTCATAAGAAAGTTCATTTAAATCAATTCTTGAGAGTAATTCAATTAAACATTCTGCTCCCATTTTAGCAATAAACTTATTAGGGTCTTCGTCATCTAAAAATTGATTTTCTGTTGGTAAATTATCAGTAATTGTAATGTACTCCTCTTCAGTTAAGAAATCCATTTTATTTACTGGTTCTCCCTCAGCATTGACAGCTAAACCAGGTTGAATTACAACATATCTTTCATAATAAATTATCATGTCAAGCTTCTTCGAAGGAAGACCTAACAAATAACCTATTTTATTTGGAAGTGATCTAAAATACCAAATGTGTGCAACAGGAACAACTAGATCAATATGACCTACTCTATCTCTTCTTACCTTTTTCTCAGTAACTTCAACCCCACATCTGTCACATATTATACCTTTATATCGGATTCTTTTATACTTTCCGCAAGCACATTCATAATCTTTAACAGGTCCAAAAATTCTTTCACAAAACAAACCATCTCTTTCGGGTTTATGTGTTCTGTAATTAATTGTTTCTGGTTTTAGAATTTCACCTCTTGAAGAACCTAAAATAGTTTCAGGTGATGCTAATCCTATTGATATTTTTGAAAACTTTTGAGATTTATTAATTTCAATTTTTCTAGACATAATGAGTTTTTATTTTATTATTCTTCTAATCTAATATCCAATCCTAGACCTTTTAATTCATGCATCAATACGTTAAATGATTCTGGAAGACCAGGATCAGGCATAGTTTCACCCTTAACGATTGCTTCATAAGCTTTAGCTCTACCTTGTACATCGTCAGACTTAATAGTCAGTATTTCTTGTAAAGTGCTTGATGCACCATATGCTTCAAGAGCCCAAACTTCCATTTCACCAAATCTTTGACCCCCAAATTGAGCTTTACCACCAAGTGGTTGCTGAGTGATTAGTGAATAAGGACCAATAGATCTTGAGTGCATTTTATCATCAACCATATGTCCTAATTTTAACATGTAAATAACCCCTACAGTAGCAGCTTGATCAAATCTTTTACCAGTACCGCCATCATACAAATGTGTATGACCAAATTTAGGTACATCAGCTTCATCTGTTAATTCGTTTATCTGATCGATGGTAGCTCCATCAAAAATTGGAGTAGAAAATTTTCTACCTAATTTTTGACCAGCCCAACCAAGAACAGTTTCATAAATCTGACCTATATTCATCCTTGATGGAACACCAAGTGGATTTAGAACAATGTCTACAGGCGTTCCGTCCTCCAAGAAAGGCATATCTTCTTGTCTCACAATTCTTGCAACAATTCCCTTATTTCCGTGACGACCAGCCATTTTATCTCCAACCTTTAATTTTCTCTTCTTAGCTACATATACTTTAGCTAGTTTTAAAATACCTGGTGGCAATTCATCTCCAACTGCGATGGTAAACTTTTCTCTTCTTAACATTCCTTGAAGATCATTTTCTTTGATCTTATAATTATGAATAAGAGACATCACTAATCCATTTACTTTTTTATCGACTGTCCATTGACCTCCAACCAAGTGAGTATATTCTTCTACTTGATTTAACATTTTCAAGGAATATTTTTTTCCTTTAGGTAATACTTCCTCCTCTAAATCATTAAATACACCTTGACAAGTTTTTCCAGATAGAATATTGTATAACTTTTCAACTAAAACCTTCTTCAACTCATCAAACTTAATGTCATAAGTTTTAGCTAGCTCAGCTAACAATTCCTTATCTTCAGACCTCTTTCTTTTATCTTTAATTGGTCTTGTAAACAATTTTTTATCGACTACAATTCCATTTAATGATGGTGGAGCTTTAAGAGATGCATCTTTAACATCACCTGCTTTATCACCAAAAATTGCTCGAAGTAATTTTTCTTCAGGCGTAGGATCAGATTCACCTTTAGGTGTAATTTTACCAATTAGAATATCACCTGGTTTAACTTCAGCTCCAACTCTTATCATTCCGTTTTCATCAAGATTTGATGTAGCTTCTTCGCTAACATTTGGGATATCATTTGTTAACTCTTCCATTCCAAGCTTCGTATCTCTTACATCAATTGAATACTCATCAATATGTAATGATGTAAAGACATCATCTCTAACTACTTTTTCTGAGATAACAATTGCATCTTCAAAATTATAGCCTTTCCAAGGCATAAATGCAACTTTCAAATTTCTACCTAGAGCTAGTTCACCCTTTTGTGTAGCATAACCTTCACATAAAACTTGGCCTTTTTTTACTTTATCTCCTTTAACAACAATAGGTTTTAAATTAATACATGTTCCTTGATTAGTTTTTCTAAACTTAACAAGAGAATATGTTTTCTCATCACTATCAAAACTTGTAAGTTTTTGCTCTTCGGTAAGACTATATTTAATTGTTATCTTTTGAGAATCAACATAAGTAACTTTACCATCAAAATCAGCATTAATAAGAACTCTTGAGTCTGATGCAACTTGTCTTTCTAATCCTGTTCCAACAATTGGCGACTCAGGTCTAAGTAATGGAACTGATTGTCTCATCATATTTGATCCCATAAGTGCTCTGTTTGCATCATCATGCTCAAGGAAAGGAATTAATGAAGCGGATATGGATGCAATTTGGTTTGGAGCAACGTCTGTGTAATTAACCTTTGATGGATCAACAACTGGATAATCAGCTTCTTGTCTAGCAATTACCTTATCAGATAATATCTTACCATCTTTATCCTTAGCTATGTTTGCTTGAGCTATTAGCATTCCTTCTTCTTCCTCAGCACTCAAAAATCTATGATTTTTAAGATCTACAACTCCATTTTCAACTTTTCTGTAAGGAGTTTCAATAAAACCTAAATTATTTACTTTTGCGAAAACACCTAGAGATGATATTAAACCAATGTTAGGACCTTCTGGAGTTTCAATTGGACACAGTCTACCATAATGAGTATAGTGTACATCTCTCACCTCAAATCCAGCTCTTTCCCTGGAAAGACCACCTGGACCCAATGCCGATAATCTTCTTTTATGAGTAATTTCTGCAAGTGGATTGGTTTGATCCATGAACTGCGAAAGCTGATTTGTACCAAAAAATGAATTAATTACTGATGACAATGTTTTAGCATTAATTAGGTCAATTGGAGTAAAAACTTCATTATCACGAACATTCATTCTTTCTCTAATAGTTCTAGCCATCCTAGAAAGTCCAACTCCGAACTGAGATGATAATTGTTCTCCAACAGTTCTAACCCTTCTGTTAGAAAGGTGATCAATATCATCGATTTCTGCTTTTGAGTTTATTAATTCAATTAAATACTTGATTATTGTAATAATATCTTCTTTAGTTAGGACTAACATTTCCATATCAATGTCTAATCCTAATTTTTTATTCATTCTATATCTACCAACTTCTCCAAGGTTATATCTTTGATCAGAGAAAAATAACTTATCGATAATTCCACGAGCTGTTTCTTCATCAGGTGGTTCAGCATTTCTTAATTGTCTGTAAATATGTTCAACAGCTTCTTTTTCAGAATTAGTTGGATCTTTTTGAAGTGTGTTATGAATAATTGCATAATCTGACAGCTGACCATCAATTTTGTGTAGAAGAATAGTTTTAGTATTAGTTTCTAAAATCTCTTCAATATTGTCTTTGTCAATTATGATATCTCTGTCAAGCACTATCTCATTTCTTTCAATTGAAACAACTTCACCAGTATCTTCATCTACAAAATCTTCAAACCAAGAATTTAATACCCTTGCAGCTAATTTTCTCCCAATACATTTCTTCAGACCAGATTTTGAAACTTTAACTTCTTCAGCTAAATCAAATATTTCAAGTATATCTTTATCTCTCTCAAAACCAATTGCTCTTAGAAGAGTAGTAACAGGTAATTTCTTTTTTCTATCGATGTAAGCATACATAACACTATTGATGTCAGTTGCAAATTCTATCCATGATCCTTTAAATGGTATAACTCTAGCGGAATATAATTTTGTTCCATTAGCATGAAAAGATTGCCCGAAGAAAACTCCTGGGGATCTATGTAGCTGTGAAACAACGACTCTTTCAGCACCATTGATAATAAAAGTACCACTAGGTGTCATATAAGGAATTACTCCTAAATAAACATCTTGAACAATTGTTTCAAAGTCCTCGTGTTCTTCGTCCGTACAGTATAGCTTTAACCTAGCTTTTAAAGGAACGCTGTAAGTTAAACCTCTCTCAATACATTCTTGTATTGAATATCTTGGTGGATCTACAAAATAATCTAAAAATTCTAGAACAAATTGGTTTCTTGAATCTGAGATCGGAAAGTTTTCCATGAAGGTGTTAAATAAACCTTCATCGGTTCTTTCATCTGATTTAGTTTCTAGTTGAAAGAAATCACCAAATGATTTTATTTGAATATCAAGAAAATCTGGATAGTCAGGTATGTCGGTAGCTGACGCAAAATTTAATCTGTTAATAGTATTATACATTTAAAACAATTTAGGTTAAAAGAACATAAGAAATATAACAAATGAGACTAGCTCATATGCTAAAAGCGCAAACTAAAGTTGAATTAATTATTTTAATTCAACCTCAGCTCCTGCTTCCTCAAGTGATTTTTTAAAGCCTTCAGCCTCATCTTTAGAAACTGCTTCTTTAATATTACTTGGAGCATTGTCAACTAATTCTTTAGCTTCTTTTAAACCTAAACCAGTTAATTCCTTAACAAGTTTTACAACAGCTAGCTTTGAACCACCTGCTGCGTTTAATACAACATCAAATTCTGTTTTTTCTTCAGCTGCAGCGGCATCACCACCTGCTGCTGGACCTGCTACAGCTACTGCTGCTGCTGCTGGTTCAATTCCGTAATCATTTTTAAGGATATCAGCTAACTCATTAACTTCTTTAACTGTAAGGTTAACTAATTGTTCTGCAAAATCTTTTAAATCTGCCATTTTTTAAGTATTTATTATTGTTATTATTAATTTTTATTGTTCTCCGAGAGTGTTTTTAAAACTCCCGATATAGTTGATCCACTTGATTGTAAAGCGGATATTACATTCTTAGCTGGAGATTGTAATATTGTAATTACTTCTCCTATTAATTCTTCTCTAGATTTAATATTAGCTAAAAATTCTACCTGATCGTCTCCAACATAAACTGAATCTTCTATCGAAGCTCCTTTTAAAAGGGGTCTTTCAGATTTTTTTCTAAATTGTTTTATCAATTTAGCAGGTGAATTACCAACTTCTGAATACATCAATGCTGTATTACCAACTAACACTTCATTTAAACTTCCAAAATCTTTATCAGACGATTCCATTGCTTTACTTAATAAAGTGTTCTTAACAACTGAAAGTTTGATATTTGCTTTAAAACAAGCTCTTCTTAATTTACTTGTTTCAGAGGCATTAAGTCCGGAAACATCTGTCATGTAAATGTTGGTATTTTCAGCTAATTCAGCTGTCAACTTTTCTATTACTTTAGATTTTTCTTCTCTTGTCATTTTATTTTTTTTAACTAAATATTAGTATCAATATTAATTCCTGGACTCATTGTACTAGACATAGAAATACTTTTTACATAAGTACCTTTTGATGAGCTTGGCTTAAGTTTAAGTATATTTTGAATTAACTCAAGAGAATTTCCGTAAATTTTATCAGCATCAAAAGAAACTTTAGCAACAGAGGCATGAATTATTCCAGTTTTATCAACTTTAAAGTCAATCTTACCAGCCTTTACGTCGCTAATAGCTTTTGCAACATCCATTGTTACTGTACCAGTTTTTGGGTTAGGCATTAAACCTCTGGGGCCTAAAACTCTCCCTAAAGGACCTAATTTACCCATAACACTAGGCATAGTAATTATAACATCTACATCAGTCCAACCATCTTTAATTTTTTGTAAGTACTCATCTAATCCAACAAAATCAGCTCCAGCATCTAAAGCATCTTTTTCTTTATCTGGTGTAACAAGCGCTAAAACTTTAACATCTTTACCAGTTCCATTTGGAAGTGTTACTACACCTCTTACATTTTGATCAGCCTTTCTTGGATCTACTCCAAGTCTCACAGCTAAATCAATAGATGAATCAAAATTAACGTTGGAGATTTCTTTTATTACTGAAGAAGCTTCTTTCAATGAATATGTTTTTGTAGAATCATATTTAGAAAGCGCATCTTTACGTTTTTTTGAAATTTTTGTCATAATCTTATTTTGTTAAAAATTAAAAAGGAGCTTGACCTTTAACCTTAATACCCATTGATCTAGCTGTACCAGCTACCATTCTCATGGCAGATTCAACTGTAAATGCATTGAGATCAACCATTTTATCTTCAGAAATAGCTTTTACTTGATCCCAAGAAACTGTAGCTACTTTGCTACGATTAGGTTCTCCTGATCCTTTTTTAATTTTTGCTGCTTCCAAAAGCTGAACGGCTGCAGGTGGTGTTTTAACAACAAATTCAAAAGACTTGTCCTTAAATACGGTAATTGCCACAGGCAAAACTTTTCCAGGTTTATCTTGAGTTCTTGAGTTAAATTGCTTACAAAACTCCATAATATTTACACCAGCTGCCCCTAATGCAGGACCAACAGGCGGTGATGGGTTCGCAGCACCTCCTCTAATTTGTAATTTTAGTACTTTTTGTATTTCTTTAGCCATTATTAATATTTATTATCTCTTAAACAATTGGAAGCTATTTAAGAAATGATTTATATGTAACATTTATATTTTCTCAACTTGCATGTAAGAAAGTTCTAGAGGAGTTTTTCTTCCAAAAATTTTCACCATAACTTCTAGCTTTCTTTTTTCTTGATTAACCTTTTCTATAGATCCATTAAATCCATTAAACGGTCCATCAATAACTTTTATACTTTCACCAATCTCAAATGGGATCGATACACTTTCACTCTCTGTAGATAGCTCATCTACCTTTCCTAACATTCTGTTAACTTCAGCAGTTCTTAAAGGAATTGGATCACCACCTTTAGTTTCACCTAAAAAACCAATTACATTTGGAAGTGCCTTAATAATGTGAGGTATTTCACCAGCCAAATTTGCTTTTATCATAATATAGCCAGGAAAATAAACTTTTTCTTTATTTATTTTTTTTCCTTTCCTAATTTGGACAACCTTTTGAGTAGGAACTAAAATATCTTCAACAAGATTATTAAAACCTAAACGATTAATTTCAGATTCCATATAATCACGAATTTTGTTTTCTTGACCACTTACAGCCCTAACAACATACCATTTTTTAAGATCGACTGTTTCAGACATAATTTAATTTATAAAGTCAAAATAAAGTTTAACAATTCTAGATAAAACACTATCAGCTAACCAAATTAAGCCAGCAAATATTAAAGAAAAAACTAATACAATGACTGTAAGGTTAGATAATTCGGGTAGAGCAGTCCAAGAAACGTGTTCTTTTAACTCAGAAAATGATTCCTTTATATATGAAACTATATTCATAATTCTCTTATTTGCACGGGTTGAGAGACTCGAACTCCCGACACCTGGTTTTGGAGACCAGTGCTCTACCAACTGAGCTAAACCCGTCTCTCTTATAAGGTGTAATTAAACACCAAAGATTTATAGCCACAAAAGGCATCTACAAAAAGTAGATACCTTTTCTGGATTTAATTATATATTATTATAAAATTTTAGTAACCTGACCAGCTCCAACAGTTCTACCACCTTCTCTAATAGCGAATCTTAATCCAACGCTACAAGCGATAGGAGAAATCAACTCAACTTTAATTGTTAAGTTATCTCCTGGCATTACCATTTCAACTCCATCAGGAAGTACAATATTTCCTGTTACGTCAGTTGTTCTTACATAAAATTGTGGTCTATAGTTATTGTGAAATGGAGTGTGTCTTCCACCCTCTTCTTTCTTTAAAATATAAACCTCTGCTTCAAATTTATCGTGTGGCTTAACAGAACCTGGTTTACAAATAACCATACCTCTTGAAATATCTGTTTTTTCAATACCTCTTAAAAGGATTCCAACATTATCACCAGCCTCACCTCTATCTAAAATTTTTCTAAACATTTCTACACCAGTTACTGTAGAAGATAATTTCTCAGCACCCATACCAATAATATCAACAGCATCACCAGTATTAGCAACACCTGTTTCAATTCTACCAGTAGCAACTGTTCCACGTCCAGTAATTGAAAACACATCTTCAACTGGCATTAAGAAATCTTTATCAACTTCTCTAGTTGGAAGTTCTATCCATGAATCAACTGATTCCATTAATTTCAGAACAGTATCAACCCATTTTTGTTCTCCATTAAGAGCTCCAAGGGCTGAACCTAAAACTATAGGACCATTGTCACCATCATACTCGTAAAAATTCAATAAGTCTCTTACTTCCATTTCAACAAGTTCTAATAATTCTTCATCATCAACTTGATCTGCCTTATTTAAGAATACAACAATTCTTGGAATACCAACTTGTCTTCCTAAAAGGATGTGTTCTCTAGTTTGTGGCATTGGACCGTCAGAAGCTGCAACAACTAAAATTGCACCATCCATTTGAGCGGCTCCAGTTACCATGTTTTTAACATAATCCGCGTGACCAGGACAGTCAACGTGCGCATAATGACGATTTGCTGTTTGGTATTCTACGTGAGATGTGTTAATAGTAATCCCTCTTTCTTTTTCTTCAGGAGCGTTGTCAATTTGATCAAAGCTTCTTACTTCAGATAATCCTGCGTCAGCTAATACTTTAGTAATAGCAGCAGTTAGGGTTGTTTTTCCGTGATCTACGTGTCCGATTGTTCCAATATTTAAGTGGGGTTTCGAACGGTCAAATGTTTCCTTTGCCATAATATATAATGTTTTATTACTTTTAAAATGCGTGCAAATATATAAATTTTATCTTAAAATTTTTAATTTTTTGATTTTTTTTTCGTAAGTAAAATGAAAGTTATTTAACGATATTTATGAAAGTGCTTTAATTCTGTTTTTTAACGATAAACAAACCAGAATTTATGTCACTAATAATAATGTTTTCGCTTTTAAAAAATGGGTAAACACTCCAGGCTCCATTAAAAGCTTCACTTTCACCCTTTTTTCCAATGTGGTCGCCAGGATCTTGTTGTTTTGTTGAAAGTTTATTATAACTGCCGTGGTCATGATCATGGTGGTCATTAAAAGTGTTAAAAAACCCTTTTTCAGAAATACTTTTCTGATCAATATTTAAAACATCCAATACTCTCAAACCAGCCGTATAACTTGCTAGAAAAAATTCAGTCCCGTTCACATATCCATTGTGATCAACAGCCTTTGTTTCAGCATAGTAATCATAATGATGTTTTGGATTATCAAGGTCAGTTAAATCAATTATGATTGTTCTTGTTTTTGCATCACTTTTTAATTCATAACCAGCTGATGGATCTACCTCATCAACTTCATCACCTAGAAGAGCGTATTTATGATCTGATGTTAACCACGACTGGTGGGTATATTGATGATCATATAAAAATGTGCTGATAAGCTTTGGTTCTGATTTATTAGTTACGTCAACAATGTCAACTTTATTTTCATTGCTTCCTATGTAAATTTCTTTTCCAACATAATCTTGATCCGGCCCTTTATAAATTACAACTTGAGCATCATGACTATATCCAAATTCAGGAGCCTCTAATTCTAATTGAGGTGATAATGGATTTGATAAATTCAATGCATGAATTCCTCTAGTTCTTGCTCCTAATGTGTAAGCATAACCAGTTTCTTCATTAATTGCTATGTTATGTGCTTGACCATACTGATTATACAAGAAATCAGTAGAGAATATTTTAGCTGATTCAACCCCTCTAAGTTTGGCTAGATTAAAAACTTGAAGACCATGATCAGGTGCCTCACTTACAATATAAACATGATCATTATAAACTTTCATATCTCTCCATGAACTATCAACAGTAGCGGTTAGTAACTTTCCTAAATAAACAGGGTTAGTAGGGTCAGTTATGTCGACAAATACTGTACCGTTATTAACTCCCATTATTGCGTATTCTCTGCCTGTTGTCTGATCTGTCCAGCCCCAACAATCATTACCAGCTTCCGCATCCATTTCCTTTAAGGAAACATGACCCATAAGATCATAATTTAAACAAGAATATTCGTGATCTGTTCCAGGAATCCTAGCTATACCATCAACACAAGTAGCTAATGGAGATTCAACATCTTTATTATCATCGAAATCTTCATATTCACATGAAGCAAAGAGAATTGTTAAAATAATAGGTAAGATATTTTTAATCATGTATGTAAAATTAAGAATATAAATTACACAACAAACTTAATACCAAAAATTAGTAAACAAAAAATGAAGAGCCAATGACGAGATTTGAACTCGTGACCTCTTCCTTACCAAGGAAACGCTCTACCCCTGAGCTACACCGGCAGAAATTTGAGCGGGAGACCGGGTTCGAACCGGCGACATTCAGCTTGGAAGGCTGACGCTCTACCAACTGAGCTACTCCCGCTTAAATTGTGGGGAGAGCAGGATTCGAACCTGCGAAGTTAAAAACAGCAGATTTACAGTCTGCCCTCGTTGGCCGCTTGAGTATCTCCCCAATATTTTAAAGAACTAAGAGCCGATGGAGGGACTCGAACCCACGACCTGCTGATTACAAATCAGCTGCTCTAGCCAGCTGAGCTACATCGGCTTTTCCATTCAATGGTTGGCAAATGTATTGATTTATTTTTTTTGAATCAAAAGAAAAATAATGATTTTTTAAAAAAAATTAATTTAACTATTTTTTTCTTTCTCTTGGATGATTTTTCTTATAATCATTTATTATTTTGGGTAACTTTATTTTAGTATAAATTTGTGTGGAAGCTAGACTAGAATGACCCATAATTTCCTTAATACTATTAATATCAGCTCCGTTATTCAACATATGAGTCGCAAAAGAATGTCTTAATACATGTGGGCTTGTTTTGACTTTGGTAGATACCTTTGAAAAATAATTTTTAACGACCCTGTAAACAAGCGATGGTCCAATTTTTTTTCCTTTTGCTGTTATAAAAAAGTTAGAGCTACTAGATTTTATTTCATTTCTAAATTTTAAATAATCTTTTATCCTTGATTTTAAATTTAAAACAAGTGGAACTAAGCGTTCTTTATTTCTTTTTCCTAAAACTTTTATAAGATTTTCATCTAACAAAACATCATTTAACTTTATATTAATCAACTCATCTCTTCTGACTCCAGTTGAATATAACATATCAACAATTAATAAATTTCTTTTCCCTTCAAAGTTCTTACTAAAAACATCAACAACTTTTAAGACTTCATCCTCTGAAAATGGTATGATTAATTTCTTTTGAACTTTTAATCTTTTATGCTTTTTTAAGGGTGATAACTTAAGTTCATTTATTTTAATTAAAAAATCATAGTATTTACTTAGGGAAGAAATTTTTCTATTTATAGTTAGAGGTGATAATTCTTTTTCGGATAAGTCAATTATCCATTCTCTGATTATTGGATAGGTTACTTTTAATAAATTATTTAATTCAAATTTTAAACTACAAAAGTCTTGAAAAGTCTCTACATCCTTTTTGTATGCTATTACAGTGTTGGACGAATACTTCTTTTCTTTGGATAGATAATCGTAAAAATTAGAAAGATGCATTATTAACTTACTTGACGATTAAAGTTAAGTAATAATAGCAATATGAACTGAAGATTAAATATTTTCGCGATCTCTCAAGCGTTGTATATACGATGCTTTTTTGATCTTATCTCTATTAAGTACAGAAGGCTTGATAAAAGCTTGTCTAGATCTTAAACTTTTCATAGCGCCGGTTCTGTCAAACTTACGCTTGAATCTTTTTAAAGCTCTATCTATATTTTCTCCTTCTTTAACTGGAATAATTAACATATATTATTTTTAATAGGCAGCAAATATAAAAACATTTTTTATTTACTTGAGAATTATTTTAAAATATTTCTTGAAATAACAAGTTTTTGAATTTCTGTAGTCCCTTCTCCAATAGTACACAACTTTGAATCTCTTAGAAATTTTTCTACAGGAAAATCTTTAATGAATCCATATCCACCATGAATTTGTACTGCCTCATTAGAAATCTTAACACAAACTTCGGAAGCATACATTTTACACATGGCGCTAAGCTTTGTCATAGGTCTATTCATGTTTTTTTCGTGAGAAGCTTTTCTAATTAATAATTCTGATGCTTCAATTTCTGTTGCCATTTCGGCTAGTTTAAACGAAATCCCTTGAAAAGAACTTATCGGTTTACCAAACTGGACACGCTCCTTTGAATATTTTAATGAAGCATTAAATGCTCCTCTGGAAATACCCAAAGATAATGCTGCAATCGATATTCGTCCACCATCTAATATTTTCATCGACTGAATAAATCCCTCTCCAACTTCTCCTAATCTATTTTTATCTGAAACGATACAATTATCAAATATCATTTCTGCAGTTTCAGAAGCCCTCATACCTAATTTATTTTCCTTCTTTCCCGCCTTAAACCCTTCGGCTCCTCTTTCAATCACAAATGCAGTAGCATTTCTTTTTTGACCTTTTTCACCAGTTCTAAAAACAGCAACAGCAATATCACCAGAAATACCGTGAGTTATGAAATTTTTTGTTCCATTTAAAACCCATTCGTCTCCCTTCTTTACTGCAGTAGATGACATACCACTAGCATCAGAACCTGAATTATTTTCAGTTAAACCCCAAGCACCTAAATACTGACCTGAAGCTAATTTTGGGATCCATTTGTTTTTTTGATTGTCATTTCCAAAAAGAAGAATATGATTTGTACACAATGAATTATGAGCAGCAACGGATAAACCAATGGAGGGATCTACTTTTGAAATCTCTTCAATTATAGTAACATATTCTTGGTAACCAAGACCAGAACCTCCTAAACTTTCCGGAACAAGAATTCCCATGAATCCAAATTCACCAGCTTTTTTGAACAATTCTTTTGGAAAAAATTGAGATTCATCCCAATCCATTACGTTGGGTTTAATGTATTGGTTAGCAAAATCTCTTACAGATTCTGCTACTAATTTATTGTTGGTTCCTAGATTAAAATCCATTAAAATTCATTAAAATTCATTAAAATTCATTAAAATTCATTAAAATTCAAATTAATTATTTAGTTACAATATTAGTGCCAAAACTAATTAAAAATCAACTGAAAATTAAATAAATTTTTACTGTTTAATTGCTTTTAAATATTTTTGAAGTTGCTCCTTAACAACAGGGAATAAAAAGTACAATCCAATCATGTTTGGAAATACCATAGCAAAAATCATTGCATCAGAAAATGCCCAAATTGAATTCATACTTGCTGCTGCTCCAATAACTATAAATGAACAAAACAAAAGTTTATATGTTAAATCTGCGGCCTTTCCTCTGCCAAATAAAAATTTCCATGATTGTAGTCCATAATAAGACCATGATATCATTGTTGAAACTGCAAACAGTACTACGGCTATTGTTAAAAATACGTCAGAATATGGTATATATTCTGCAAAAGCTTGTGAAGTTATACCAGCTCCCTCGAAAGGAACACCGTCAATTAAAACTGTTCCAAGACCATCTCCACCATATTCAAAATAACCTCCAAAATTAAATATAATTATTACTAGAGCTGTCATAGTACAAATAACAACCGTATCAATGAATGGTTCCAGAAGAGCTACTAACCCCTCACTAGCAGAATACTTAGTTTTTACAGCTGAATGTGCGATTGACGCAGATCCTGCACCAGCCTCGTTTGAAAATGCAGCTCTTTTAAATCCAACCATTAAAACTCCTATAACACCACCAACCCCAATAGCTGTAGGATTAAAAGCTTCTGTTATTATTAATGAAATTGCATCATCAACAAAAGTAAAATTTGATAATATTATATATAAACAAGCAAATAAATATAACACTGCCATGAATGGAACTACCTTTTCAGTTACTGATGCAATTCTTTTTATACCACCAATTATTATAATACCAACTAAAATTGCTAAAATAATTCCAATAACAGCTCCTGCACTAGTACTTTCAAAACCTAGTAGTTGTTTAACTACAATTGTAGCTTGATTGGATTGGGCAGCATTTCCTCCGCCAAAAGACCCCCCAATACAGCAAATTGCAAAAACAACAGCAGCTATTTTACCTAAACTTTCAAAACCTTTTTCTTTTAGGCCCTTGGTTAAGTAATACATTGGTCCTCCATATACCGTACCATCTTCACCCACATCTCTGTATTGAACACCTAATGTACATTCAACAAATTTTGTTGACATACCCAACAAACCACAAATAATCATCCAAAAAGTTGCACCTGGACCTCCCAGCGCAATGGCTAGTGCAACACCAGCAATATTTCCATTACCAACAGTTCCAGAAACAGCTGTTGCTAAAGCTTGAAAATGTGACACTTCTCCATCTTCAGAAGATTCATCTTTATCATGATCATCATATTTTCCTCTTACCACATTAATAGCAGTTAAAAAATATTTGATATTTGGAAAACCAAAATAAATAGTAAAGAACATTGCACTTCCAACCAACAAAAGTATAACAAAAGGGTACCCTCCTACTTGAAAAAAGACAACGTTACTAAAAAAATCAGATATAGGAGCAAATGCTTCATCAATTTGCTGATCTAATCCTTTATCTTGGGAAAAAGACAAAGTTGATGACATTACTAAAACTAGGCTTAAAAATATTTTTTTCATTTTTATAGGTGATTTGTTACTTGGACTAACAAGATGCGAATAAAAAGTAAAAATTCAAATATTTTTTTTATAAATCAAAAACAGATGATCTTTTTGATGAAATTAAATCCTTTATTTTTAGCCAAAACGCTAAGGTTAAATACATAAAAAAACCAAAACCTAATGCAAAAAAACTACTGTAAATAAAAAAAATTCTAACATTTTTCTTTTTCATACCCATCCAATCAGCAAGCCTTGAACAAACTGAAAAACCATGCCTTTCAAAAAAATATCTTAATCTTAACATTATTTCATTACCTCACCTTTCCAGTCAGTTATTCCTCCCTTTAGATTATATACATTTTCAAAACCTAACTGATCCATTATTTGACAAGCAGCAGAACTTCTTACTCCTGATTTACAATACAAATAAATTTCATCTTTTTTAGAAAAAGATTGAACTTTTTCTATGAAATCGTTTGAATCATAAATATTTATATTAACAGCGTTTCTTATAAAACCATCATTAAATTCTTGTGGGGTCCTAACGTCAATAATTACATTACTAAGTTTTGATTTTGAATTATTAGACCAATCTGTTTGAGTCAAATCCATTTTGAATATTTAATTTTAAAATTATCAATAATTTTTTGTAATCTATAATTTTCGTTGCTATATTTGAAATGATTATGAATTTAAAATTAAATACTAATTGGTGGCAGTCGCTTAATTTTCATTAAGTCGATAACTCTTTTAGTTTATAGTAAATAATAAAAGGCTTGTTAATCGACAAGCCTTTTTTAATTTAAAAATGACAGTGTTTAAAATAAAAACATATAGAAAAAAAATACTTGCTGATACTTTAACCCCAGTCAGCATCTATCAAAAGATTAGAGATAAATACTCAAACTCTGTCTTGTTAGAAAGTAGTGATTATGGAGCCAATGATAACAGTTATGCTTATGTATGTTTTAACCCAATATCATCATTTAAAGTATATAATAATTTAATTGAAAAAAAATATCCAGACAATTCAACTAAACAAACTAAGTTGACAAAATCTAATTTAGTTGTTGATGAATTAGATAATTATTTCAAAATTTTTCAAACAGAAAAATCTGATGCAAAATTTTTCGAAAATGGTTTGATTGGTTACATTAATTATGATGCCGTAGAACATTTCGAAAATATTAATTTTGAGTCAAAAGAAAATGATATAAAAATACCTGAGATTTTTTATGCCTTTTATTCAAACATAATAATTATTAATGTATTCAATAATGAAGCTTTATTGCTGCATCACAGCTTTAATCAAAAAAATAATTTAAAAGAAATTGAAGAATTTCTAAAATCTAATAAAATATCAAAATTTGATTTTCATAAATCCGGTAACATTACATCCAATTTAAAAGACAACGAATATATTGATTTAGTTAAAAAAGGAATCAAACATTGTAAAAGAGGTGATGTATTTCAAATTGTTCTTTCTAGAAAATTTAAACAATCTTTTGAGGGGGATGAATTTAATTTATATCGAGCATTAAGATCAATAAATCCTTCTCCTTACCTTTTTTATTTTGATTACGGAAGCTATAAAATTTTTGGAAGCTCACCAGAAGCACAGCTTGTTGTTAAAAATAGTAAAGCTGAAATTCATCCAATAGCAGGAACATTTATAAGAACAGGAAACGACGTTGAAGATTCAATAAAAGCAAAAAAATTAGCTGTGGATCAAAAAGAAAATAGTGAGCACATGATGCTTGTAGATTTAGCTAGAAATGATTTAAGCAGAAATGGAAATAATGTAAAGGTTGAAAAAGATCGAGAAATACAATTTTATTCTCACGTCATTCATTTAGTTTCTAAAGTTACTGCGGAGAAAAAAAATAATTCTTCTACATTTCAAATAGTTGCTGATACATTCCCAGCAGGTACACTTTCAGGTGCACCTAAACACAAAGCCATACAATTAATTTCGAAATATGAAAATAGCAATAGATCTTTTTACGGGGGAGCTATTGGATTTATGGATTTTGAGGGGAATTTTAATCATGCTATTATAATTCGATCTTTTCTTAGTAAAAATCATGAACTGATTTTTCAAGCAGGTGCTGGAATTGTTTCAAAATCTGATCCAAAAAGTGAATTACAAGAGATAAATAACAAACTTGGAGCTCTTATTAAAGCTCTGGATCTCGCTGAAAAAATTTGATTATGAAATTAATAGTTATTGATAATTACGATTCATTCACTTATAACTTAGTTCATTACTTTGAAGAACTGGGATGTAAAGTAACCGTAAAAAGAAATGATGAGGTTAGTTTAAAGGAAATTGAAGAGTTTGATATGATTGTTTTATCACCTGGACCAGGAATTCCTAATGAAGCTGGAGATTTAAAAAAAATTATTTCACATTTTGGATCCAAAAAAAAGATTTTAGGAGTATGTCTTGGTCATCAAGCTATAGCTGAAGTCTATGGAGGAAAACTTAAAAATCTTAAAGAAGTTTATCATGGTGTAGCTAGCAAAATAATTGTAGTTAAAGAGGATCTTATTTTCGATGGGCTTTCTAATCCATTAAACGTTGGAAGGTATCACTCTTGGGTAGTTGAAGAACCAATCCCTGATTGTCTTGAAATTTTGGCCTTTGACGAAAACAATCAGATAATGGCAATCAAACATAAAGAATATAACATCAGAGGAGTTCAATTTCATCCTGAATCAATTTTGACTGAACAGGGGAAAGAACTTCTAAAAAACTGGTTAAAACTAAATTAATGAAAGACATAATTAATAATTTAAGCTTACACAAAACTTTATCAAAAAATGAAGCTAAAAATATTTTAATTAATATTTCTAAAGGCAAATACAATAATAGTCACGTAAGCTCTTTTCTGACTGTATTTATGATGAGAAACATTTCATTACAAGAATTAGAGGGTTTTAAAGAAGCTCTTTTAGAATTATGCATTAAGATTGACCTTTCAGAATACAATGCTATTGATTTATGTGGAACAGGTGGAGATAATAAAGATACTTTTAATATATCAACATTATCTGCATTTGTGACGGCTGGAGCAGGAGTTAATGTTACTAAACACGGAAATTATGGAGTTTCTTCATCGTGTGGCTCAAGTAATGTTTTGGAATATTTAGGAATTAAATTTTCAAATAATTTTGATTTTCTTAGAAAATCTATTGAGAAATGCGGTATTTGTATTTTACATGCTCCCCTTTTTCATCCTGCTATGAAACATGTAGCTCCAATAAGAAAAGAATTAGGTCTAAAAACATTCTTTAATATTTTAGGCCCTTTGGTTAACCCATCTTTTCCAAAAAATCAGATAGTTGGGGTTTATAGTTTAGAGTTGGCTAGATTATATTCATACTTGTTTCAAAAAACTAAAAAAAATTATGCTATCATTCACTCACTTGATGGATACGATGAAATTTCTTTAACAGGAGCAACAAAAATTATTTCTAGAAAAGAAGAAAATGTATACGAACCTAATGATATAGGTTTAACTAGATCAAATCCAAAATCAATTTCTGGTGGAAACAGTATTAAAGAATCTGCTGAAATTTTTATCAATATTTTAAATAATAAGGGAACAAATTCACAAAATGAAGTGATTTTTGCGAATTCTGGACTAGCAATATCAACTGCACTTGGAATTTCATTCAATGAAGGCATCGAAAAAGCAAAAGAATCTTTATTATCAAACCAAGCTCTTAAAACATTTAATAATTTGAAAAAACTTTGTTAATAGTGACTATTCTAGAAAAAATAATATCATCAAAAACTAAAGAGTTAAAAATTCTAAAAAGTCTAAATTCCATTAAAGATTTAGAAAATAAAAAGTTATTTGAAAAACAGACATTTTCATTAAAGGAACGATTAGAACTGAGCCGACATGGGATAATTGCTGAACACAAAAGAAAGTCACCTTCTAAGTCTGTAATAAATGATAATATTAAATTAAAAACTGTAATTAAAGGATATCACAAAGCAAATGTTTGTGGAATATCAGTTTTAACAGACCATACATACTTCGGAGGAAGTTTGAAAGATTTACAAGAGGCTAGAACAATGACTTCTATTCCTATTTTAAGAAAAGAGTTTATTATTGATGAATATCAAATTATAGAAGCTAAAGCAAATGGTGCTGACATTATACTTTTAATTGCAGCATGCTTAAGCGAAACCGAAATAAAAAAACTTAGTAAGCTGGCTAAAAGTATAGACCTAGAGGTTTTAATAGAAATTCATAATGAAAAAGAACTTAAAAAATGCTTAATTCAGTCAATTGATATAATTGGGGTTAACAATAGAAATTTAAAAACTTTTGAAGTTGATTTAAAAACCAGCATAAACTTGTCAGGATTAATTCCAAAGGAATTCACCAAAATTTCTGAAAGCGGTATTTCAAGCTCAATTGAAATTAACAAATTAAGAGAATATGGTTATAAAGGGTTTTTGATTGGAGAAACTTTTATGAAGAAAAAAAACCCAGGAAGTGAAGTTTTAGATTTAATAAGTAAAATTCAATGAAATTAAAAGTATGCGGGATGAAATTTCCTAAGAATATAAGTGAAATTGAAAGTCTTAGACCTGATTTTATGGGTTTCATTTTCTATAATAAATCTAAAAGATTCTTTGATCAAAATGAATTAGTTTTAAATGATAAGATAAATAGAGTTGGAGTATTTGTGGACGAAGAAATTGAAGAAATAAAAGAAAAAATTATAAAATTTAAACTCGACTTTGTACAGTTACATGGTAATGAAAATGTTGACTTTTGTAAATCACTAAAACCTTTTATTAAAATTATCAAAGTTTTCAAAATCAACAATACTTTTGATTTCAATACATCTAAAAATTTTGAAGAAGTTTCTGATTATTTTTTATTTGATACAAAATCAGATTTACATGGTGGATCTGGAATAAAATTTGATTGGAATATTCTAAAAAATTATAATTCAAAGAAACCTTTTTTTTTAAGTGGTGGAATTAATTTAGAGGATATTATGGAAATCAATAAAATTAAAAAAATATATCCTTTAATTGGAGTCGATATTAATAGCAGATTTGAATTCGAAAATTTAAAAAAAAATGTAGATAAAATAAAATTATTCAAAAATAAATTGTCATTATGAAAATTACTTTTAATGTAAATAAAATGGGATATTATGGAGATTTTGGAGGGGCTTATATCCCCGAAATGATGTATTCTAATATTGAAGAATTAAGATCTAAATATTTGGATATATGTTCAGAAAAAAAATTCCAATCAGAATTCAATGAATTATTAAAACAATATGTTGGTAGACCTACACCACTATATTTTGCTAAAAGACTGTCTAAAAAATACAACACAAAAATTTACTTAAAGAGAGAGGATCTTTGTCACACTGGAGCCCACAAAATCAATAATACTATAGGTCAAATTTTGTTAGCAAAGCGTCTTGGTAAGTCAAGGATAATCGCTGAAACTGGTGCTGGTCAACACGGAGTTGCTACTGCAACTGTGTGCGCACTTATGGGTATTAAATGCATTGTTTATATGGGAGAAGTTGATATCAGTAGACAAGCACCTAATGTAGCTAGAATGAAAATGTTGGGAGCTGAGGTTAAGCCTGCAATTTCAGGAAGTAAAACATTGAAAGATGCAACTAATGAGGCTATTAGAGATTGGATTAATAACCCTGTTGATACTCATTATATAATTGGATCTGTGGTTGGTCCACACCCTTACCCTGACATGGTGGCAAGATTTCAATCTGTAATTGGAGATGAAGTAAAAAAACAAATCAAGAAATTGGAAGGTACAAAAAATCCAAATTATGTTATTGCTTGCGTAGGCGGAGGAAGTAATGCTGCCGGACTATTTTACCCTTATTTAGATGACGAGAAAGTAAAGATTATTTGTGTTGAAGCAGCCGGTAAAGGAATTGATACAGGAATGAGCGCTGCAACCTCTATTCTTGGTAAAGAAGGTATAATTCATGGTGCTAAGACATTACTAATGCAATCCACTGATGGTCAAATAACTGAACCTTATTCTATTTCTGCTGGTTTAGATTATCCTGGCGTTGGTCCAATGCATGCCAATTTATTTAGAAGTAAACGTGGAGAGTTTATTTCAATCACTGATAAAGAAGCTATGGAGTGGGGTCTTAGTCTATCAAGACTTGAAGGAATTATTCCTGCTATTGAAACATCTCATGCATTCGCAGTTTTAGATAAAAAGAAATTTAAAAAGGATGATATTTTAGTTTTTAATTGTTCAGGTAGAGGAGATAAAGATCTTGATACATACATTGATTATTTTAAATTATAAAATGAATAGAATTAATAAAGTTTTAGAAACTAAAAAAAATATACTTTCAATTTATTTTACGGCAGGATATCCCAATTTAGATGACACCGAAAAAATTATACATGAATTAAGTAAGTCAAATGTTGATATGATTGAAATAGGCTTGCCATTTAGCGATCCTCTGGCTGATGGCCCAACCATTCAAAAAAGCTCTACAATTGCCTTAAAAAATGGAATGAGTACTGAAAATCTATTTGTCCAACTTAAAAACATTAGAAACAAAACAAACATTCCACTTATAATTATGGGCTACTTTAATCCTATTTTACAATTTGGTGTTGAAAAATTTTGTAAAAGTTGTAATGATGTAGGAATAGATGGTATGATTATTCCTGATCTTCCTGTTGATATTTATGAGAAAAAATACAAACCACTTTTTGACAAATACAGTCTATTAAATATGTTTTTAATAACACCTCAAACCAGCGACAAAAGAATAAAGTTTATTGATAAAGTGTCAAACGGGTTTATTTACATGGTTAGTAGTTTTAGTATTACTGGAGCAGTCAATTCTTTCGGATTTGAGCAAAAAAATTATTTTAAAAGAATTAACAAAATGAACTTAAAATCAAAACTTTTGATAGGATTTGGAATTAGCAACAGTAGTACTTTTAAGGATGCTATCGAAAACAGCAATGGGGCTATAATTGGCTCTGCTTTTATAAACTTCTTAAAAGAAAATAAAATCGAAGATATAGGTAAGTTTATACAATTAATTAGAGGCTAACTTATCTAATAAAAACTAATTCATTAGATTCTTGACTCTCATGTTCATCATAAGAATATCCACCATAATCGAAACCTTTAAGGTCATCTGATGAATTAATTTCATTATCTAATATAAATCTGGTCATCATTCCTCTCGCTTTTTTAGCATAAAAAGAGATGATTTTCAATTTACCATTTTTAAAATCCTTAAAAATTGGTGATACCATTTTTGTATTTAAAGACTTCTTGTCTATTACAGAAGAATATTCGTTACTTGCTAGATTAACGAACAGTTCATTTTCAACTATCTCATCATTAAAGAAAGTCGTCACTTTATTTTTCCAAAATTCATATAGATTTTTTGAATCATCTATGGGTATTTTTGTTCCCATTTCTAATCTATATGCTTGAATAAGATCCAATGGTTTCAATACGCCATACAAACCAGATAAGATTCTTAATGAACTTTGTGCTTTAGTTATCTTATTATCATCTAAAGTAAAAGCATCGATTCCATTATAAACATCTCCATTAAATGTAAATAAAGAAGGTCTTGCGTTAGTTGAATTGAAAGGAGTTGTAAAATCATTATTTCTTTTCCAATTTAATTCTGCAATTTTATCAGAAATATTCATCAAATCTTTTAATTGGGAAGGTTTTTTCTTTCTTAAAATTTCATTTATATGACTTGAATCCTTCAAAAAAATTGGGGTTGAAAAGTTATTTATAGGTAGTTCTTTATCAAAGTTTAATGATTTGGCAGGTGAAATAATTATTTTCATACTAAAAATTGAATTTATTTATCAAATTTAAAAAAATAGAAATTATTTAGAATAATTTCTCCATTTTTCGAGACAGTTTTTAAAGTCTACAGGAAGTTCACATTCAAAATTTAATTCTTTTTTTGAAACAGGGTGTATAAACCCTAATGATTTAGCATGCAAAGCTTGTCTTGGCATTAACTTAAAACAATTTAAAACGAACTGCTTATATTTATTAAAAATTGTTCCTTTCAAAATTTTATCTCCTCCATATCTTGCATCACTAAAAATAGGATGACCAATGTGTTTCATATGAGCTCGAATCTGATGGGTTCTCCCTGTTTCTAATTGGCATTCAACAAGAGTTAAGTAATTAAACCTTTCAATGACCTTATAATGTGTTATAGCTTCTTTTCCATATCCGTCCTCATCAACTGGAACACTCATTATCAATCTATTTTTTGGATCTCTAGCTAACCTCTTGTTAATAGTACCTTTTTCATCAGGAATTATTCCCCAAACAAGAGCTAAATATTTTCGTTTTGAGGTTTTTAAATAAAATTGTTTAGCTAAATCAGTCATTGACACTTCATCTTTAGCTATAACTAAAAGTCCACTGGTATCTTTATCAATTCGATGAACAAGGCCTGGTCTTCCGTCTTTATTTTGTGGTAAATTTTCAAAATGATTTATTAATCCATTTAATAGTGTTCCATTATAATTTCCGTGACCAGGGTGAACTACAAGACCTGCTGGTTTATTTACTACTAATAGATTTTTATCCTCATGAATAATGTCTAAATTCATTTCTTCTCCAACCAGCAAATTTTCATAAGGGGGATGAGAAAACATAACACGAACTACATCGCCCGGTTTAACTTTGTAATTTGACTTTACAGTTTTATCGTTTGAGTAAATTGCTCCATTTTTAGCAGCGGTTTGAATTTTATTTCTTGTAGAATTTTCAATCCTATTCATTAAAAACTTATCGACTCTTAATGGTTCTTGTCCCATGTCAGCTTTAAATTGGTAATGCTCAAATAGATCATTTTCTAAATTATTACTTTGATCCATTTTCTAATTTTTCATCAATTAATCCATTTCCTAAAACCAAATCAATTTTAGATTTTTTAGGAACCATATCTCCAATATTTATTTCATTTCCATTAAAAAAAATTTGTAATACCATGTCTTTACCAATATTGTTTTCATAAGTAATCTCTCCAACTTCTAAACTAGAGGACAACAAAGCAGAGTTTGCACTTCTCTGAGTGATTTGAATAATATTAGGAATAGAAACTTTCCCATAATTACTAGGATTTAATGTAAGATAAATCTTTCGGTTTTTTTTCACTTCAGTATTTGAACTCGGGATTTGATCAACGATAGAAAATTTAGGAAAATTTGGATTATATAATGCAGAATCTATCACAACAAATGAAAGAGTATTATCATTTAAAATTTTTACAGCTTGATCAAAACTTACACCCACTAGGTCAGGAACTTTTATATATCTGTTGTGATTAGTTGAAAGGTTTAAATAAATATATAAGCCAAATAAGAAAACAATCATGAATGTTAATGCTTTTAATAACTGTTTTATAAAATACTTGCTAAACAAAAATTTTAAAAAATCCATGAATAAATAATTTGACTCAAATATATAAAATAAGGTTACCATAATGATTTTTAAAAAAAATAAATGATATTTTTGTTTATATGATAAAGAATGTAGCCGTACTAATGGGTGGGTTTTCCTCTGAAAAAGACATTTCGTTCAAAAGTGGCGAAGTTATTTTTAAGAATATTGATAAGACAAAGTATAAACCTTTCAAAATCATTATTGAAAAACATAAATGGTATTACACTGATAAACATAAAAATGAATATGATGTTTGTTTAAATGATTTTTCAATTACTCTAGAAAACAAAAAAATTATTTTTGATGCCGCTTTTATAATTATACATGGCTCACCTGGTGAAGATGGCTTAATACAGTCCTATCTAGAACTCAAAAATATTCCATTTACAGGAAGCAACTCATACGTTTCGTCTTTAACATTTAATAAAAGAGATTGTATTTCTGTTTTAAATAAACATAATATTCCATCAGCAAAATCTGTTCAACTCAATTTTGGACAGCCTTACTCAATAGAAAAAATTGTTTCGAGACTTGGTTTACCTTGCTTTGTTAAAGCTAATAGATCGGGAAGCAGCTTTGGAGTTTTTAAAGTAAATAAAAAAGAGGATTTAAAAGGTTATATCAATCAAGCTTTTGATTTTGATAATGAAATTTTGATTGAATCTTATTTAAATGGTATTGAAGTTTCAGTTGGAGTAATGAATTACAAAGAAGAAGTAAAAGTATTTGGAATTACTGAACTAATTACTGAAAATGATTTTTTTGATTATGATGCAAAATATAATGGGAAATCCAAAGAAATAACACCAGCAAATATCTCAGAAAAACAAAAAAAGCTTGTTTCTGAACTTTCAATTAAAATATATAAAAAATTAGGGATGAAAGGCTTCACTAGAAGTGAGTTTATCATTATTAAAAACGAAGCTTATTTTCTTGAAATCAATTCGATTCCAGGGATGACTGATGAAAGTATTTTTCCAAAACAAGCTAAAATTCAAGGAATTTCTATTAAAGAATTGTGCAATGAAATGCTAAGTCAGGCTTTAAATTAATATATTTACCTAATGAGAAAAGCTGTTTTTCCAGGTTCTTTTGATCCCTTTACTCTAGGTCATTTAGATATCTTAAAAAGAAGTCTTCCACTTTTTGATGAAATTATTGTTGGTATTGGTAAAAATATTGAAAAGAAAACAATGTTTTCTGAATCTGAAAGAATTTCTTTCATTGAAAATTATTTTTCTGATGAGCCTAAAATCAAAGTACAAAGTTATAGTGGTTTAACTATTGATTTTTGTAAAGAAAATGGAGCTAATTTTATTTTAAGAGGAATTAGAAATAACGGAGATTTTGAATTTGAAAAGGCCATAGCTCGTACTAATAGAAAGCTTTCTAAAATTGAAACTGTTTTTCTATTAACATCTGCTAAAACATCTTTTATTAGCAGTAGCATTGTTAGAGAACTAATATTGAATAAAGGAGATTTTCAGTTATTAGTTCCTGACTCAGTTAAAATTTCTTAGTTGTCCAATAATAATTTAATATTTGGAAAAGTATTTTTAATTTTTTTAATTTTTTTATTACTTTTCCAAACCACTTTAGTTATTCCTTCTTTTGATTCTGGACTAAAGCTACCCTCATGGGTGGATAACATATTAAACCAAGAAGTTTCTTTTAATCGATATTCTTTTCCTTTTTTAAAAACATGATATGTATTCATTTTAAAATCTATTATACTAAGATTTTTAATTCCAGTCTCTTCTTTAACCTCTCTGAGTGCAGTTTGATCTATAGTTTCTCCTTTATCCATTTTACCCTTGGGAAGATCCCATTTATTTCTCCTATATATAAAAAGAGTTTCGTCATTTATATTTTTTACAATTCCACCTCCAGCTTTAACGACTTTGATCTTCTTTTGGAAAGTTGAAACTAACTTTTCAGAGTTTTTATGAAATAAAAATATTTTATGATGTTTTTTAACAAGAGAAATAATCTCATCCAAAGATTTTTTTTTTAAGTCGTACAAATTAATTTTTTTTCCAAAAGGAATTTCACTAGTCAATATTATTACATCTTGATTGACAAAAACTTTATACATTTGTTAATATGGTTTTAGATAAATATACTGCAAAAAAAACTGCCGAATTACTTCTTCAAATTAAAGCAATTAAATTAAGTCCAAAAAATCCTTTTAAATGGGCAAGTGGATGGAATTCTCCAATTTATTGTGATAATAGAATAATTCTTTCTCACCCACAAATAAGAATATTTATTAGAGAACAAATGGTTAAACAAATTGAAGAGTTATATGGCAGACCAGACATTATAGCGGGAGTTGCGACTGGTGCTATTGGTATTGGTATGCTGGTGGCAGATTTAATGAATCTTCCTTTTATTTATGTAAGACCTAACTCAAAAAAACATGGAAGAAAAAACCAAATAGAAGGTCAATTTTCAAAATCTCAAAAAGTTGTTGTTATTGAAGATCTTATTAGTACTGGAAACAGTAGTCTTATGGCAATTAATGCTCTTAGAAGTGAAGATCTAAAAGTAAAGGGAATGATAAGTATTTTTACATATGGATTTGATATCTCATATGAAAATTTTAAAGATAAGAATGTTGATTTTCACTCATTAAGCTCCTACGATTATTTATTGGAACAAGCCCTTGATATTAACTATATCACAGATAATGAGTTCAAAATATTAAAAGACTGGAAGAAAAATCCAGCTCAATGGGAAATTTAATAAAATAACTATGACATTAAACAGTATTTCAAACGAACTAAAACTTTCAGATCAAAATTTATTTTATAAACTCACTGATATAAATAATTATGAGAAAATTATGCCTGAAAATATTTCAAAATTTGAAATTATTGATTCAAATACTTTAATTTTTTCATTAAAAGGAATGCCAGAAATTAAATTAGTCTTTGGAGAAAAAATATCTCCATCTTTGATTACTCTTAATTCAAGTGAATCAAAAATCAATTTTTCACTGACAGCCCATATTAATAAAATTGATGAAAGTAATTGTAGTTTTTTTCTTGAATTCAACGGTGATCTAAACCCAATGATACAAATGATGGTAAAAACACCTCTTCAGTCCTTTATTAATGACTTGTCCAACAATATTTCTAAACTAGCATAATGAAAAGTTTTGCTTTAGTTACAGGAGCCAGTTCAGGAATTGGCTTGCAAATATGTCATTCTTTAGCAAGTAGAGGACACAACGTGATTTTAACGTCTAGATCTGAAGATAAATTAAAGTCAATATCTGAGCAAATTAGATCCAAATATAAAGTTGAATCCAATTTTTTTCCTACTGATTTAGCTGATAACAATGGTCCACAAAATATTTTTAATTTTTGTAGATCAAATAACTATCATATTGATATTTTAATAAATAATGCTGGCTACGCTCTTCCTGAATCTTTTGAAAAAAATTCTGTTGAAGAGGAAGAAAAGTGTATCAGAGTTTTAGGAACTTCTGTAATTTCTTTGACTAAACTTTTTGTTCGTGAAATGATCAAAAAAAAACAAGGTAAAATAATGATTGTTTCATCTGTCGCTGCATTTGCTCCACCTGCTGCGATACAGGTTATGTATGGGCCTCTAAAAACATTCATGAATAGATTTAGTGATGCTTTAAATATGAATTATAATTCATATGGCATTACATCAACGGCATTATGTCCTGGATATACAGTTACTAACTTTCACACAGCAAGTGGGGTTCAAGAAGAAATGGATAGTGTTCCATGGTTTTTGAAGAAGTCTGCGTCAAGAATTGCTGAAGAAGGCATAATTGGTATGTTAAAAGGAAAAAAAATTGTTGTCCCAACCAAAACCTGGAAAATCATTGTTTTTTTAATAAAAATAGTTCCTCAATTTATTTTTAATTTTCTTTCAGGGATTTTGGCACCTGGTAGATATGAAGAATTAAAAAATTGAAATTCCCCAGATAGTTAAAATAGCCCACAAAATATATTTAACTAATTTTCCAAAAAACATCCAAATAGAAACTTTTAACAAATTGGTTCTAAAAAAGCCTAAACTAATAGCTAATGGATCACCAATAAATGGCAAACAACAAAAGAATGCATATACACTACCCCACTTATCAATCTTGGATTTAAATCTTATTATTTTTTCTTTACGAATTCTAAAATATTTTTCAACAAAACTCCATTTTCCTAGAGTTCCCAAAAAATAACTACTTAAACCTCCAAGCCAGTTTCCAATTGTAGCTACAACTATACTTACATTAATATCATAGCCCTTAGCTAGAAGAATACTTAGTACTATTTCTGAACTTAAGGGGATTATAGTGGCACCCAGAAAACTTGCTAAAAATAAACCTATAAAACCCCATTCAACAAATGATTCCATCTAATAAATCAATTTAATTTCATGAATATTATAATTACCAATAGATCCAGAATTTTTTTTAATATTTATAGTTCCCGTTGAGGAAACGGATAATATTTGTCCATTAAATTTTGATGTTTTATTAAAGAATTCTAAAATTAGTTTTAACCCAAATAAATTATTATTGTAAGTTGCTAATAATTCTGCATAATCAAGTTCTGATATCACTAACTTTTTTAAATAATTATACATTTTGATATTTTGAATGAAAAGATTTATGATTCCATCAAGATCATAATTTATTGAAGTAATTTTTTTTAATGATGACGCATTTGGTAAATTATCAAAGTTTTCTTGATTCACATTAAGTCCAAATCCTACGACAATCTCCTCAATAAAATTTCCTTTTACCTTTATTTCATTCAATATTCCACAGATTTTTTTATTTCCTGACATTATGTCGTTTGGCCATTTAATTTTAATGTCAGGAATTTTCAAAGATTTTAAAGTGTTAAATATTAATAAAGAAAAAATTACATTTATTCTAAATTGGTCTTTGACTTTAAAATTTACTGGAAACAATTTAATAGAAAATGCGATGTTCTTTCCTGATTCACTAAACCATTGATTACCTCTTTGACCTTTTCCTTTAGTTTGATTATAGGTATATACAATCTCAATATCATTGATTTTACTTCTTTTTAAATAATCATTTGTAGATTCAATGGCATCAAGTTTGATTATATTCATTAATGAATTTAATTTTTAATAAAACTAAAATAGTAGCGTTAATTATCCTAAATTTATATCTAATAAAATAAAATTTGAATACAGATAATTTAATTTCTAACGTAATTGAGGGAATTGAAAATGTTAAAGGAGAAGAAATTAACATTTTAGATTTAAGAACAATTGAGAATGTCGCTTGTAAATACTTTATAATATGTACGGGAAACTCATCAACACAAGTGAATGCCATAACCAGTTCTGTAAGAAAATGTGTTAGTAAAGAATTATCTGAAAAACCCTGGCATATAGAAGGATTAGAAAATTGCAAATGGGTGTTAATGGACTACGTAGATGTAGTGGTTCATGTTTTTAACAAAGAAACCAGAGACTTTTATAAACTAGAAGAATTGTGGGAAGAAGCAGAGTCAACCACAATAGAAACAAAATATTAAAATGAAAAACACAAAACAACCTACAAATAAACCTAAACTAAGTTCCTATTGGATTTATGCTCTTGTGATATTATTTTTTGCAAGTACTTACTTCATAGGCGGAGATAGTTCTACTTCGGTTTCAAAAAACATTAATATCTCTAGTTTTGAAAGATTTTTGAACAAAGGAGAAATTAAGGAAGTTACTGTTATAAATAAAAATTTAGCTCAAGTTACTCTGCAAAGAGATGCATTGAACAGTCCTGATCACAAAAATGCCAATTCAGTTAACTTTTTAGGTCAAAAAAATATTAATGGTCCACATTATGTTTTTGAGATTGGAAACCTAGAGCTTTTCCAAAATAAACTAGAATTAGCAGAAGAAAAAGGAATTCAGTTTAGCTACAATTTTAAAACAATTGAAAACAAATGGTTTGATGTATTAATTGGTTTTCTTCCACTCTTAATACTGGTTGGTCTTTGGATATTTTTTATGAGAAGAATGTCAGGAGCTGGTGGAGGCGGTGGATCACAAATTTTTAGCATAGGAAAATCTAAGGCTAAGCTTTTTGACCAAAAGAGTGATGTTAAAGTAACCTTTAAGGATGTGGCTGGTCTCGAGGGTGCGAAAGAGGAAGTACAAGAAATTGTTGATTTTTTAAAAAACCCAACCAAATACACTAAGCTTGGTGGAAAAATTCCTAAGGGAGCCCTTCTTGTTGGACTTCCTGGAACTGGTAAAACTTTACTAGCCAAAGCAGTTGCAGGAGAAGCAAAAGTTCCATTCTTTTCTCTGTCAGGATCTGATTTTGTTGAAATGTTTGTTGGTGTAGGTGCCTCCAGAGTTAGAGATTTGTTCAAGCAAGCGAAAGAAAAGTCTCCAGCAATAATCTTTATTGACGAAATCGATGCAATCGGAAGAGCTAGAGGAAAAAGTAATATGACAGGTGGAAATGATGAAAGAGAAAATACGTTGAATCAACTTTTGACTGAAATGGATGGTTTTGGAACAAATACTAATGTTATAGTGATAGCTGCTACAAATAGAGCTGATGTATTAGACAAAGCATTAATGAGAGCAGGTAGATTTGATCGTCAAATTTATGTTGACCTCCCAGACGTTAGAGAACGAAAAGAAATTTTTGCAGTTCACTTAAAACCAATTAAAACAGCAAAAAATCTTGATACTGATTTCTTATCTAAACAAACACCTGGATTTTCAGGAGCTGATATAGCAAATGTTTGTAATGAAGCAGCATTAATAGCGGCTAGAAAATCTAAAAAATCTGTAAATAAACAAGACTTTTTAGATGCAGTTGATAGAATTGTTGGTGGTTTAGAAAAGAAAAATAAGATTATAACTGAAAATGAGAAAAAAACAATTGCTTTTCATGAAGCTGGTCATGCTACGGTAAGTTGGTTTTTAGAACATGCTGCTCCTCTAGTGAAGGTGACAATTGTTCCAAGAGGCCAATCACTTGGTGCTGCATGGTATCTTCCTGAGGAAAGACAAATTGTAAAGCCAGAACAAATCCTCGATGAAATGTGTGCAGCATTAGGAGGAAGAGCTGCTGAAAAAGTAATGTTTAATAATATTTCTACTGGTGCCCTAAGTGACTTAGAAAAAGTAACTAAACAAGCTAGATCAATGGTAACAGTTTACGGTTTAAATGATAAAATTGGAAATCTTACATACTATGATTCAAGTGGACAGAATGACTACGGGTTTACGAAACCATACAGTGATGTAACGGCTCAAGTTATTGACAAAGAAATATCTAATATTATAGAAACACAATACCAGAGAGCAATTAAATTATTAAAGAAACATAAAACTAAGTTGATTGAATTAGCTAATTTTTTATTAGAAAAAGAAGTTATTTTCAAAGAAGATTTAATTAGAATATATGGCGAAAGACCATTTGATCCTAAAGATTTAGTTAAGAAGAAATAATTATTTATAATTATTAACATTTCCGAATAGAATAACAAGTTTTTTTATCTTTACTTGGTAAAGATAAAATTTGAAAAAGTTCATAAAATCATTTTTCAACAATCCCTCTAATACAGAGAAAGACGAAGTAAGTGAAGGTAGATATATGCCTAAAAAGGAAGATCCTATCGAAGAAAGATTTTCATATAAATTCACAGAAAATGGAGGTAAGTTTTTGTATTGTGAAGACAAATCTGAATGTGATGATTTTTTTACAAAAATATTAGAGGAAAATAAATGGGAAGATGTTGAAATACTCTGCTATGATGATTCATTATTAGATAAATTTTCAGCTAAGACTAAATTGGTAGTATCAAAAACTAATTTAAACTCAAAATTTTTTTTAACAACCTGTGAGTTTTTGGTAGCTAAAGACGGAAGTTTGTTGATATGTGCTGAGCAGATTAAGTCTCATAAAGTTAATGATCTTCCTCAAAATTTTATAGTCTTTGCCAAGATCAGTCAATTTACAGAAACTTTGAGCTTAGGCTTGAATGGTATTAAAAGTAAATACCCGAAAAATCTACCAACTAACATAACAACTATCAAAAATTTTAATAGTGACAATAAAGAGAATAATAACTTTCTCACATACGGAAGCTCTGCAAAGAATTTGTATTTGCTTCTTTTAGAAGATCTTTAAAATGAAAGAATTTTACACTAGATCAATAACCGCAATTGCATATGCAACTGTAATATTATTACCACTATTTTATAGTGAGTATTTGTTTTATACAATAGGATTTGTATGCAGTTTAATTTTAGTGTTTGAATTCATAAAGCTAATTTCAAATTATAATCATAAGTTTTTTTCTAGAGACACTGGTAAATCAAACTTTATATTATACATGACATTTCCATTATATATTTCATTATTTATTCTTTCAAAAAATCAAATATTTGAAATAGCTTTCTTAATAATAATTGTTTTAACTAATGTTGTACTAGGATTCTCATTAATAAAAAATAAATTATTTTCATATTCTATTTTAAAAAACAGATTTATTGGACATTTTTACTTAGTTGGTTCCCTAGTTATATTTTTCTCTCTCCCAAATATTTTTGGTGAATACAACCCATACATTGTATTTTCTTTTTTATCTCTAATTTGGATTTCTGATTCAGCTGCATATGTATTTGGTGTTACGTTTGGGAAAAGACCTCTTTTTAAAACTGTTTCTCCAAAAAAAAGTATTGAAGGATTTATTGGGGGATTAAGTTTTGCAATTATATTATCTATTATTTTTTCTTTTTATCTAAGTCTAAATATCACATTATTACAATGGATAATTTTAGGACTTTTAACTGGCTGTACAGGGACACTCGGCGATTTAGTACAGTCACAATTTAAAAGAGAAGCGGGTGTAAAAGATAGTGGAAATTTGCTCCCTGGTCATGGAGGTCTTTACGATCGGATGGATAGTATTATATTTGCCGCGCCAATTATATATTTAACATTAACAATATTTAACTATGTTTCATAAAGAAGGACATTATATTATTACAGTTTCATTCATAATAACTGCAATGATAAATTTACTATCAAGAAGTTTTATTGATAATAATACATTAATCTATTCAATTGGAATTGTAACCATCATAATTTTAGTTTTAATCCTACAATTTTTTAGAAACCCTCAAAGAAAAGCAAAAATCAATGATAATATTATAATATCCCCGGTCGATGGTAAAGTAGTTGCAATTGAAAAAGTTTATGAAAAAGAATACTTTAAAGATGAAAGAATACAGATATCTATATTCATGTCTCCTCTGAACGTTCACGTCACAAGATATGCTTCGAGTGGAAAAATTAAATTTAGTAAATATCATCCTGGAAAATATTTAGTAGCCTGGCATCCTAAGTCATCTGAAAAAAATGAAAGAACAACTGTTGTTATTGAAAATAATATTTTTGGTGAAATATTATATAGACAAATTGCAGGTGCAGTTGCAAGAAGAATAGTAAATTATGCAAAAGTAGGAGACGAAGTTGTTCAAGGAACAGATGCAGGTTTCATTAAGTTTGGATCTAGAGTAGATCTTTTTCTTCCTCTTGATTCTAAAATTAAAGTAGAACTTGATCAATTTGTTAAAGGTGCTGAGGATATAATTGCCGAAAAATAGTTAGTTTTTTAGTTTACTTTTTAGAATAGCAATTTTAGCTAGAGTATCTTTCTCTTTTTTCAATTCATTTTCTAAAACATTTTTAGGAGCATTTTCAACAAACCTTTTGTTAGATAATTTTGCCTTTATAGATTTTAAAAAACCTAAATTATAATCTAAATCTTGTTTTATCTTCGAAGTGTCTTCAATTTCATCAACCTTGTTGTTAACATGAAACTCATTGCTTCCTACAATAAAAGATGTTGTGTTAAGTTCTTTTTTAGAAAAATCATTGCTAAGAACAACATTTGATAGCTTTAATAATACAGAAACTAGCTCTTTTTCAAAAATTACTTTTGAAAATAAAGTTATTTCTTCCTTAAATGATATTCCTTTATTTTTTCTAAATTTTCTGACCCCTGTTACAAGGTCAGTAATTTCTTGGAATTTTTCAATTACTAATTTATCACATTTCATGTGTTTGGGCCATTTAGAAACAACCAAAGAAGAATCATTTTCAGATTTTATTTTAGACCAAATTTCCTCTGTTATAAATGGCATAAAAGGGTGCATAATAGTCAAACATTTTTTAAATAAAATAATTGAACTATTGTAAGTAGATAAATCCAGAGGTTGCTGGTAGCCAGGTTTAACTATTTCTAAGTACCAAGAACAGAAATCATCCCAAACAAGTTTATAAATAGACATTAATGCATCAGATATTCTATATTTACTAAAATGATCTTCTATTTCTAAAAGTCTAAGGTTAAATTTGTTTTCAAACCATTCTACAGCTGATTTTGAATAATCGCTCTGTTCAATTTCTTTAGAAACTTTCCATGAACTTATAAGTCTAAAAGAGTTCCAAACTTTATTTGAAAAATTCTTTCCTTGTTGACATAAAGACTCATCAAATAATAAATCATTTCCAGCAGGTGCACTCAATAAAAGTCCTACCCTAACACTATCAGCACCAAAATCCTCAATTAATTTAACAGCATCTGG
>Ga0222716_10000195_pt1 | contig 50527 bp, 48 predicted proteins | sample C33_13DmetaG_FD_165044 | JGI IMG/M metagenome (GOLD analysis project Ga0222716, IMG submission 165044) | Estuarine water microbial communities from San Francisco Bay, California, United States - C33_13D | ecosystem: Environmental > Aquatic > Marine > Unclassified | place: USA: California... | reverse complement strand
TTCAGATGGAGACCCCATGCTATTGACAATGTCCTCAATCTCTTGATCTGACATAGGAATTTCTGGCTTGCCGTAAAGTGGGATCAGAATCTTTCCTTCTTCTCCCATGCCGGGAATGTATGAGTAATTATCGTCTACACTTCTCAAGTCATCAGAGTCCATTACGTCTGATGTTGCTGATGAATACTCGTCTGATTCGAAGCCGTGCTCGTCATCATGATCCATTTTATACATTTGGAATTCCATGGAGTATTCTCCAGCAAGTCCGCCTTCAGGATCCATAGAGAGACCGCCTTCTGCATCACGTGATGGGTCGAATTGTCTACGACCAAACACGAATCCCCATTGCTTGTATTTTCTGTTTAGCTCGTCCATGTCTTCTAGGCGAGCGTTCTTGATTATAACTGATTTTTCTGTATGACCCTCGAAGATTCCGCCAATACGTTCAAATTGGTAGCCCATTTGTCTCAAATCTGACTCAAGACCTGATTGCAATTGATCATTGACGCCTGCACCTACTGCTGAAGCCATTGGGTTTTGTCCAGACATGATTGCAACGGTTTGAACCTGTGGATCTTGTCCTCGCAGCATTTTCATGATGCGCTCTTTCTTACCTTCTTCCTGAAGGACTTCGTTAATCAATTTTTTCAATTTAAGTGTTGTTAGTTTCATTTTATAATCCCTTAATGACTCTTAATGTCTCGTTACAATGGTCAAGAACTTTTACATGCCTTGACTCTAAGACACTTTTAATTTCTTCAACTTCTCGATCCCATGCCGATGCTTCTTCGTTCAAGCCAGCATTTATCATTTCCTTCTTCGCTTCTTCATGAACTTCATCAATTCTAGCAGAAATTTGTGGCCAATCCACTGTTAGGAATTCAGAACATGCTTTTTGCATATTCATCTTTGACATAAGTCGACCCGCTCCTCTCTCGTTTGGATCTAACATTCTTGGAATGTCTCCACCTCTCGGAGAGAATCTACGGCCTTTTCTTGCTCCCATGGCACGGAATGTCATGGAGCCACCGGGATCGATTCGAGTTGCTGTATTGTCGTCTGTATTGACAACAAAGTTGTCTAGATTTGCCACATCATGGTTTGCCAAAAAGACATCCACCATGGCTCCACCAGAAACAGATTCTGCCCAAGAACTTGGAGGATTAGAGTTTACAACATTTCCACCTGCGACGCCTGTGGCTGCTTGAGTAGCAAGGCCAAGTTGTCTATTGGCTGGATCAGACACTAGATGAACTTGGCTTGGTACCGCTGAATCAGGATAAAGTTGGTAAATTTTGTAAGCAAGATATTCTACTGCGATTTGTAGAGTTTTATCTTCCTTATTCTCGAAGTCCCAAGAATCAGAAACCTTCAAGTAGAACTGGTCATCACCAATCATACACGTTCTCAAAAAGTGAGTAGATCCGAAGCATCTGTCAAGATTGGAGAGTTCTCCAATATCCATTTCATCTAGCTGTTGGATTCGATCTGCTTCTTCTAAGACCTCTAAAATCAAGCTTCTCAGCTTATCACCCGTTAACCTCATCAACAATTCTCCCGTAGACATAGTTTTCTTGAACAAGGTAAATAGTGTCAAGATTCGCTTTTATGTCCTGTAGGGTTGTTCTATCAACAATGATTTTGTCTCCGACATCTAACGGAATTGAGCAATCACATGCCATAGCAAGGATTTTGCAAGTGACATAAGGTGATTGTGGTGGCCTGTATTCATCAGGCATAATAAAGAGAGGAGCATCCTCGGATGTCTCTTCTTCAATTAGTTCCACCCAAAGGTGGCGGTTGTGTGGTTCAAATTGCATATTACCTCCATAATAAAAAAAACGTGTTACACATATAGTATAACACGTTTTCGGGGGTTTGTCAAGAGGAAAAGTTTACTTTTCTTCGTGCGCTTTCTTTTTTTCTTGAACTTCAGTTCTCAGATCTTTCAGACCCTTCGATGCTTCCATCAAAGCTTTTCTTGCTCGAGGTGCTGCGGATTTGAATCCATAGCTTCCAGCTTCGACTTTATCAAGCTCAGCCAACACTTCTTGCAACTCTTTGATGATGCCTTCTAATTGTTCACGCATATTAACTCCTTGTTAAAAAATTTCGCATGCTCCGCCGCCACAGGCGACTTCACCAGACAAATCTGTTTCATCTGTTGTTTCAGTAATTAGATCTAAATCAACGTTTTTCAGCAATGAGAGCATATTTTCATAAGTTTCTTCATCACAATCTTCAAATGGAGCTTGAACATATGTCCCTCCATCATAAGGTAAAACGCTTAGACCATTATAAACCTCTCGGTTCTCCCACATCCAATTTCCAACGGTTTCCCATTCATCATCTTTGATGGTGATAGTGGCTGAAACATTGTGGGTGTTGTTTCCATCTTTATGACCGGACTTGATCCATTCATTAGAAACTTTCTTTACTCTCTCGAGCAAATCAAGTGCTGTTTCGTGGCGCGTAATTGCCCCTTCAGGAGCTTTTTGAGGCACGGATAGGATAGCAGTGTCATGTGGACGGAAACGGCAATCTTCGACCAATTCTGGAAGGTTATTCACTAGATATGAATAGATTGCCTCGTTCTTTCCAACTCTAAGTCGTCTGATATAGAAATCATTATGCCAAGCATGGATTCCACTTGACGTGCCAAGAGTAAGAGAAGTTGTTCCTGCTGGCTTAACGCAGGTTTGACGAGCGGCTTGTCTGATTCCAATTTGCATTGCAACTTGGCGATTTGTCTTTGACACTTCCAAAGAAGCTTTTGACATGTCAAGGTCAAGAACGTTTCCTGATGCAATACCCGTCATAGAAACGCCGATAAGGGCATCTCTTTCCGTTGTGCGTTGCCAGATAGGTCTCAGGTAGTGGAAGTCGGTGTAAGACGCCTGAAGGGTCGCTATGAAGCTCGCAGCGCGTGCTCTGGCTTCTAGGTCTTCTTGGTCTTCGACATCTGATACATTGATCTCGACCAAGTTACAAAACTGGAAAGGTCGAAGCCCAATTTCACAACAAGGGTTGCATCCCCACTCTTTGTCGTTGGAGAAATAAAAGCCGGGCTCTCCAGAACGTGACTCCTCGACACGCTTCCAAAGATCCATGAACGTCGGCTCATCGATTTTGTGTCGCATAACAACTACAGAGTTGTTTGCCCTTCCTCGTTGTGGGTTGAGCTCCCACCATGCCCCAGCTTTTGCTCCGAGCATTTCCTCGTCATCAGCCGAGAACAAAGAAATGAGAGCGGCGCGGCGAATACCGCCAGCCAGAACCGCATCCGCAATGTGGCAGATGATATCATGAACCTCAATGGGTGAAAGTTTGTCTCCGTTTTCTTTTGCATCTAAAATTCCCTCCACTTTTACCAGACACTCTCTCAATGGTTGAGGACCGGGAGCTTTACCGCCTGATGTAACCAGACGCGCACCTTTTGGTCGAATGTCCGAGAAGTCAAAGCGTAACTTTGATGTGCCTTTGAAATAAGACATGACCAATGCCTTGACGGCATCAGCCCAACCTTCGATTGAGTCACCAATCAAGAATCGACGAGTTCTCTTTGTTGATGGTTTGCGAATCTCTGGTAGGGAGTCAACGTGGTGCCTCTGTACAGAATAGCCAACGCCAGTTCCACCAAGAAGCAAGAACATGATCTCGCCAAACACTCGAGGATCGTCTGCTGGTGCAAATGCGCAGTTAAAGATGCGATTTGGAGAAACCTCGATTGGCTTGCCTCCGAACTGCATAGAGCGCATTGAAGGAAGAACCTTCTTGTCGTGAACAAACTCATATGCTTCCATAATCTTTTCCTCTAAACTGGGAAATTTTTTGATATGCATTTGCTTGTTTCTGGTAACTAATTCGTCCCAGTTTTCACGTCGCTGCTTATCTTCTAAGTATCTCGCATATTTCATATGCACGGTGATATCTGAAAGAATCTTTTTTTCTAAATCCATATTGGTTCTCCTATTTGCCTTTTAGTTCTGAATATTTTTCTTTTAATATTTGCATGTGTTCTGATGTTGACATCATGGGTTTGCTACCCTCGTCTCGATCAAGAATTCTAATTGAGACATCTGACCAATCGACGAAAGCATTGAATACTAATCCGTCAGGTCCATTTCTGTTTTTGGCTACGAATAGGCGGCCTTGATTTTGCTGTTTATCTTGTACCGTTCGAGACAGGGAAAAAATGAAGTCCGCTACGAAGCATTTGTTGAACGCTTCTGAGATTGCTTCCATCGTAATGACTTCCGCGTTGAGCCCCCCACGATTGGTTTGGGAAGCGGTCCAAATGGGAAACTCATAGGTTTGAGCAAGTCCTCGAAGGCCTTCGTAAGTTTCTTCCAATTCGTGTCGTTTTTCACCTGAACTCCTAACGGGACGCAAAAGGTCCGCGTAATCTACCAATACCATGTCAGGTTCGATTCCTCGCTTTCGCAACTTCTCAATGTGATTCTTGAGAGTTTGGACCGAAGCTGACTTTGTTGGATATTCTTTAATTATGAGTGTGCCCTCAATATCTTTAATTTTCTGAACAATTTCTTTTTGTCTCATTCTGTGCTCTTGCAAAGGAACGTCTGTGATGCAGCAATCAAATCTTTGGCCCACGACGGTGTCTTTAAGTTCGAGTGTATAATAGACCACAGTTTTCCCTTCGAGTAACGCACGAGACGCGAGATGAACCAGAACCATAGACTTACCAGCACCGGTGGGAGCAATAACAACTCCGAGCTCAGACTTGCCAAGACCTCCTTTACAAACCTCATCCATGCGAGGCCATCCAGTTGACACTGGATCTCTACTAATAAGTTCAAAGCGTTTAAGCAAGTCTTTGCGAAAGTCATGGCCGAAGTTATTGTCGGTTCCAAGAACTAGGGCCTCCTTGATCACTTTCTCGATCTCTTCAAATGATGATGACTGCAGCAAAGATGCTGACTTGATCATTGCGCCTTTCAGCACTTGTTTGCGACAAAAGTCAATTGCTTTGTCTTTGATGTATTCTGCCTCTTCGACTCCGTCTGATGTGTGGATACGAGCATAAAACTCTCGAACGGCTTGGGCCGTGGCCTTGTCGTGGTGATTTAGTTCTGTTCTCAACAACGACATCATAACTTCCGAATTTGGATGAGTGTTATATTTGTTTCTGTAATTTACTAAAGTTTGAGCGAAGATTTGAAGATACTTTTTGTCAAAAAAGTTAATATCTAAGACTTCCATAATCTGATCAAAGAATGGTCGATCCTCAAGCATTAGTTGTGCTAATTTTTCTTGGAAGTTTTTGCCAAATCTGACAAAACTTTCGTTTTCCTTTATATTCATATTGTCCTCCGAATTATGTTTATAATATAACACACTTTGATGTGGTTGTCAAGTAATTTTTTATCTTTTTACGCTCCTCATGATTGCTTGTAGGGTTTCAAAGTTGAGATGACCGGCATCATCCTCGAAAAGCATTTGAGTAAATTTTATTTTATCAAAGAAAGGTTCAAAATCATTTACTGCCTTTGTGATCAACTCTCTATTCATTGGTCTGATATTTGGATAATACAATTGCATGATCTTATAATTCTCTTTTAATAATTTTTCTTCTTTCTCGATGTTTTGGTGAATCTTGAGTTTCTTGCCTTGCATTGCACAATCTCTAACGAGATCAGAGACATCATACTCATCCTCACGAATAAGATAGGGAAAGCGTTTGGCGATTGTTTTCAGGCCAGCGCCTTTGATTCCCGGTAAATTGTCTGAAGGGTCTCCAGCAATTGCTCGAGCCAATGCAAAGTTCTTTGGATGAATCTTGAACTCTTCAATGATGGAGTCCAGCGTCATCGTCTTTTTTTGGATTGGTCTATAAATAGACACGTCCTCACGACAAAGTTGAAAAAAATCTTTGTCAGAAGAGATAATTGTTTTATGCCAATCTTTATATCTACTGTGATTGATTACGTGTGCGATGATATCATCTGCCTCTGTAAAATCAGCAATAAGTTGTATTACGGGCATTTGGTTGAGATACTCCATCAACCTTACTTGTTGATATCCTTTGTTGGCTTCTTCCTTCTCTGGCTCTAATTCAATCATTCGCCTGTTGAATCTCACAGGTTTGCGGCCACCTTTGTAATCCTTGTTCATAGAACGTTTACGTTGAGAGCCCTCATGGCCATCCCAAGCGACAATAACTTCGTTGGCGTTAAAGTCCCTAGCCACCTTCTGTAGTGACTTTAAAAAGCCAATTGTGCCGCCCACAGGGTTGCCTTTGCGGTCCATGTGTGGGCTAATCACATAAGAGCGCAGAAACATGTTCAGCGCGTCGATAATAATAACGTTTTTCATTTATCCTCCGGTATAAAACCTAATTTTTTATCCTCTAAAAAAGCACAATTCTTACAATATGTTTTTACGTTTTTTAAGTGATGATAATCAATGGTTTGAGTAACCCACTCTTTTGTTGCATCATGCTTGATTAGTTTGTTAATTTCTTCGTTGATTTTTTTCTTTCTTTTGCCAAACTCGGTCATATTTTCAAGCCGGTGTATGATAATTGGTGTATCGAATTCTTCATGACATTTTTTTTTACTCAAAGAAATGAATTTTTCAGGAGCTTCATAACTGAATGATGGACCTTCTTCTCCAACTTTTATAATTTTTGTTACAGGAGCAGATCGATCTTTAAAAAACTCTGTTACTACCTTAAGATTACTATTGTAACACTTAAATTTTCCTGATTTTAGTTTTTTTATGTTACTTGAGTGACATCTAGGGCAAGAAGGACAATCGACATGAACTAATGATGTATTTTTCATAGAAGCATATTGATGACCTTGTGATTCTATGAGTTTTCTAGTTTTATTCCATAACTTCGTGTATGATTCTGGCTTCCAGCCATGTTGTATCATAAGATTATCAGTTGATCCACAGCATTCACAACTATCTTTTAAGATTTTTGCGCGCCTTTCTTTCCATTCTTTTGTCTCCCATGGTTGATATTTACTTTGCCTTTCTTCTTTATCTTCATTGAATAAGTCCCAAAATGTATCTGCATCAATCTCGCCCGATAAGAAATTGTAGAAATATTCTTTCATTAGTCCTCCGTCACAAAACTGATAACGGCGTCTCGGGGCTTTGCGCCAGGTGCTTGTCGAACTTCCTCTCCGTCTTGAAACAAGACGAGCAAAGGAACGGATCGGACTCCAAATTGCATAGCCAACTCTCTTGACTGATCAACGTCGACTTTTGCAAACCCAACACCTTCCAAGTCAATACCTTCAATTGTCTTTGTAAGCATTTTGCATGGTCCGCACCAAGTTGCCGAGAATTGGACAACCTTACGACCAGTTGAAATGAATTCCGAAAATTCTTCTTTTGTAATAGTTTTCATAAAACCTCCATGTTGTGTTTACATTATAGCACATTCTGAAGAGGTTGTCAAGTAGAAAGTACAAAAAAACCCCAAGACCGAAGTCAAGGGGTTATTGAGAGTTCCTTCAGGATTAACCTTCGTTGGACTCTTCGTCAATTCCAAAGTTTTTGCCTTCAGAATCGAACTTTTTAATGATTTCTTCATCCATGATGTCGAATACAACAGAGCGGAACACGTCGTCTTTCAACTTATCTAACCATTGAGATCGCTGAAATTTGTATTCCTTTCCGTCTCGGCTATATAACTTGTTCCATGCTCCTGCTTTGAAACGATCAGAGCCAGATGCTCTTAGTGCCTCAAGCCATGATTCTTCATCTTGGATTCCCACATCTTTGCCCCAGAGAATCTTAAAGCCACATGTGCGACCTTCGGATCCGAAACGGGACTTCTCAACCTTTACTTTCACTTCAGATCCTACACGGAGTCCAGAATCGTCTGTGACATAAGAGGCTTTTGCTTTACGCTTTGTAAGCCAGATTCGAAGAGAACAGAAGTATTCAATTGCCTTTCCGCCGGGAGCAACATAAGGGGTTGTCATGGCTTCTGCGACATTTGAAGTAATGTTCGTCTTAAGTTGATTGATTAGCAACATTGTGCATTGCTGATTCGCCAATGGAATAGTAAGCTTTGGAAAAGCTTTTCCGAAGATGCGGGGCTTCACAGCCATTGACGATTGAGGATTAAAATCACCTTCGAGGTCCTTCTCGGAAGAAGTTGCTGCAATGGAGTCCCAAATAAATAGAAACTGGGTTTCTGAATACTCGGACATTAGATCCTCAATTGTTTCCAAGGTTTTCTCAACGGATACTGCTTGGATATATAAGAAATCATTATTAATATCGATACCAGAACTCTTGAGGAAGTTTGGATCGATTGCGGACTCGGCATCGAAATAAACAACGCAGTGTCCCATCTTTTGTGCTTGTGCAGCGATCTGACATGCCATATAGGACTTGCCAGCACTGGATAAACCAGCGAGTTCGGTAATCTTCCCAACGGGAATACCGGCCATCTCACCGCGACAAATGATAGAATCCAACCAGCGTGAGCCAGTTGGAATCCATTCTTTGACCTCGGTAGGATTGTCTAAGTTAAGATCGTGAGCAATGTCAAGTCCGACTTTTTTATTGACGAACTTTTTCATTGACGCGATGTCAATCTTACCTGCCTTGGTCATTACATCACCTCGTCGTTAGGGTAACAAACGCCAAGTTCATCATTTGTTTTAAATTCTGATGTCTCGGTTTCTTCAGTCTCTTCTTCTGTTTCCTCGGACGAACCTGTGTCTTCGGTTTCTTCAGAAGAAGTTTCTTCAGTTCTTTCTTCAACGACTTCTTCAGTTGCGGTGTCTCGAGTTTCCTCTTCTTTATCACCGCAGGCAAAGAATAGGGTTAATAGTAATGTAGTCATGTTTACTCCTTAATTTATATAAACTTAAGGCACCTGTGAACCCGTGCCTTCCTGCGGTAATTGTCTTTATAAAGACTGTCGTCTAGTTAATCGACGCAAATTATCTGCGAATCTACTCTCGATATTATCGAAAGCTTCTCTCAAAGTGTCCGAACACTCACCATTTAAAGATTGTAATCTTTCATAATATAAAGACCAGCCAATTGAGATAAGAAGCATTCTAGTAGAATCTTTAGTTTCTGCTGACTTATTATTGTAATGATTTCTAATAAATTCATTATCAGTATTAATCTTAATCACATACTTAAAAGAAGAGTTATCATTGGAATTTAATTCTATTAGAATTGGTAAATTGTATTTACTACAGGGCTCATCAACAATCTCAAATCCATGCTTTGGCTTTGATACAACTGTTTCGGGGGTAACTTTAACTAGTTTGTCTTTTGAACCTCTGGGATCATTAGGATCTTGAGGGCCTACTTTAACATCCCTTAAGACGTCAGAAGCATCTTGACCCATTTTTTGTAAATCTCTTTCAGATTCTTCTTTTGTTTGAGAAGTGTCTCGAGAGTCTCTTAGATCTGAATAGTGTTGAACCCAGGGTTTTAGCGAACTAACCACTGCGTCAACAAGACTGGAATTTGGAGAAACTGAATCTTTTGAGTTTGACAAATTCATGAATTCATCAGAGTCTTCATGAAAATACAATGCCCATCGAATGTCTCGGCGGTTTTGAGACTTCTCCCACAACCCAGGCCATCTAGAGCCTCCGAAGACACCAGACTCTACAAGGCGGTTGTTTCTGAAAATGTTACCTCCTGATTTTGCCATTCTTCCGTGGCTTTTTTTAGGGTGGTTGTAGACTGAGACGGCTCTAAGCTTAATCCCAGAATTAGTCTCTGATGGCTCAACGACATACATATCAATCAATTGCTCCGTGAGGGGATTATTCCACTCCAAAGGATCGTCATAACGGACAGACTCTCCGCCTATAGTAATAGATAGGCATTCCGTATACAAAGAATGATAATACGTCTTACCATACTGTTTCTTCAAGACACCTGAGACTTGTTTAATATTAAGGTTCGTCATTCTGTCTAAGTTTGTTAGATAAATCAAAGTACCAGAATCCGAATTCATTTTATCAAGGTATGAATCGAGCATGGCAACATAAAATAGATTAGAAGGGTCTGTTGGGTCTAGAGATTGAGAGCCCCAAGCATCACGAGATTGTACTTCATGTAGATCATATTTTCGAATATTGTATTCTCCATTTTTCTTTGTAATGGTCACTTTTACGGCAGCAAGGGCTAATGCACCATTTGTACCGCCCATTCCGAATTTGCCATTATCATGCTCTCCATAGTCTCGATCAGCTCCAAGAGCAAATGAGTTTTTTAACTCATTATATGACATTCCGTCACCGTCGTCAGCTATAATAATAGCGTTCATTTTATTTGGATTATTTGACTCAAAATCAACAATGACCTGTGTACAGTTAGCATCTTGTGAATTATCTATCATTTCCAAGATTGCTGTTTTGTATTCGTATCCACTGGATCTCATACTATTAATGAATTTTGCACCAATCGGTGCTGGGTCGAACTTGATATCGGCCATATTTTGCATATATTCTGCGTTACTTAATGATGACATTTTTACTCCACGTCTTAATTATTTTTACCCACTGCTTTAGCGAGCAATTATAGTGAACCATATAATATTTCTCCCACAATATGAGGAGAATTTTAACTCCAAAATACAAAGAAGGTTCAATCATCATATCTAAGAGTTTAAAAAAAGGCCGTTTTTGTAACCACGGGAAAACGGCCAAACCCTCAACAACACAGGAGGACCTACGACTTAATCTTCACTCATGAATGCAGCGAAAGCTTGATCCACACTCTCTCCAGTTTGCTTGTTGAACTTTTGCGTCTCTGTAGAAGAGGACTCTGCTGAAGAGTCGGAGGACAGGTAACCATCCAGCAGAGCTTGGACCTCTTCCGCGGTCTTGCGATCAAATAAATCGTCGATCACAGGGACGGAATCCAAAAGTTCTTGACAATCAGCGATGTTATCGTCACACAAGATTGATGGACGACGACGAGGTTGAAGAGTTGTCTTCGGGAAAGTACCGGGAGTTCCAGGAACATTATAGTTCAACTTAATATCAGTACCAGTTTGAGGGTCTGTAATATCTCCATAGTCAGGATCTAAGACATATCCCAAAAGGGTCTCATATGCGGTCTTACCATAAGCCCAAATTTTTACTCCTTCACTTTCGTTACCTCGAACAAGGACTGGTGAGTAGTATCGCTTTCGCGCAAACATTTTCTTAGCTTCATTCTTTAGATTTTGATCGTCATTTTCAACACCATCTCGCCAAAGCTTAGATGCAAAGTCACAGATTGGGCATTCGCCTCCATCGTTGCGCTTGTTGCAATAGATTCCAGGATTCTTTCCTACATTGTAGTGAAAGTGGAATTCACGGAACGGATCGCCATCTGCAGTTGGAAGAATTCGAATCATCTGGTCTCCAGCTTTTGGTCGCCACATAGTTGATTTACTTCCAGATGGTTTTCCACCGGTTTTACTCGCGTTTAATTTAGCACGCATTGCTTCAAGATTAATAGCCATAATAATTTACTCCATTGGTTATTTTTTTGTGTTTTATCACTAAGGTAGGCAGGGTTTCAACCATACCCCCATCGTGTATTTATATTATAACATAGTTTTGATACCTTGTCAAGTATTTTTTTAAAGTTTTTTAGAAAATAGGCACTCTAGGATTTGAACCTAGGACCAAAGGATTATGAGTCCCCTGCGCTAACCGCTGCGCCAAGTGCCCATGAAACTTGCATTTCCTAATCACATCTATAGAGTCGCACATAATCAGCTGGACTTCCATGGATTTGCCATCCGGCTTCGAACCACGAGAAATTTGAAGCAGCGTTGATAAAACAAAACTTGCCAACATTAACTCCGTCTTGATTATACATCCACAAGCAACTGGAATCTTCGATATAAACCAAACTGATTTTGATTTTATCTTGTGCTGGTGCTTTAATGGTCATGCTGCCTTTCTCCATTAAGAAATAACTGCTATAGCATGTTGATAAACTCTCGGAATAACGACCGAACCAAAGTGAATCGTCAGCTTGCGCTGTTCCAATAAGTGTAGAAAATAATAGTGATAACATATGTCCTCCTTGTTATAAAAAATCCCCTTGATTCTCTACATGCATCCTGTACATAAGGTACTAGCAAGGGGAAAGTGGTACTCCCGACAGGATTCGAACCTGTGACCGTCCGCTTAGAAGGCGGATGCTCTATCCAGCTGAGCTACGGAAGCAAAAAAGCGGCCTTTTGGTGGGTAGCCGCGAACCCAAAGCACTAAAACAGATTAACTGTTACATCTTGTGTTTGACTTGTGATGTTTCCAATTTGTGTATTGGAATTAAATGTACGATACGCTTGACGATCAATATCATATACAGTTTCCATTCCTTCCCTTAGGTTCCGCTCTTGATGAATCGTTGGAAACGTTCCATTTGGAGCCTCGGAAGGTCGGATAAAATTCATTGTTCGGTTTTCGCCACGTTGTGTGACAAATGTTCCGCTATATACTGTTGTACTAATTGTGTTGCTCATAAAACCTCCATATTGTTTTGAGTCATTGTTGATATTTATATTATAACATATCCAAAAGGGTTTGTCAAGTAGAAAGGCAAACTTTTTTCAAAAAAAGTGATTCTACTTGCATTGTCTCCAATCTTTCGAGATAGAAGTCGTTGTCGATCTGGCCTTCCATTTTTCCTTGTTGAACCCACTTCATTTGGCGTTGAATGTAACTTGTGATTTCTTCTTCGGTCTCGAAAAGATATTCGGAGTGATCCATTCCTTCTCGGATTGCTTTTTCGTATTGCGGAAACAGATTGATTGCTGTTTGGTAAACGTGTCGATAGTGAATTACGTCTTCAAGGTGTGTTTCTGCTGAAAAAGAAACATAAACTCTCGGAGTTCCAAATTTCTCTTTTGTTTGAAGAACGCTGATGTTTGATCTTGTGACAATGTCTGTTGTATAGGGTCTGTGCATTGGTCCTATCAAAGCATAGCCAATCCAGTTTGCGATTGTTCCTATTGTATAAAAATAATCTTTGTGTTCTTCGCTTTCGCTTCCCCACATGTTGTAATAAATTTGTTCAGTCATTTACCCTCCAGTTCTTTCAGAACATTTCGAAGCCGCAATATCATGTTTGACGCTTCAAATATTTTTTCAATTATAAATTTTAATTCTGTCTCATTTAAATTATCATTGGCAACAGAATCGATTGCAATGGACTCAAACCTAATCAAGCGTGCCATTTCGTGCATTATTTCTTTTTTCATTTTCTTTCTCCAGTTGTTGCAGGTATTTCTCGTCTACTACCATTGGCATACCTGATACCATAATTATCGAACAACCCCAAGGAAGCTTCTTCCTTGCCTTTATATTTGATCTTCTGATCATATCGATCAACGTAATCATATCATCCTCCTTGTATAAAGTGCGTGTGGTGCAAGGAATAGAAATGGTTTTCTTCAGAAGATCTCCAAATAGCATAAGAAGTGTCTCTATCTTTTTTCTTGTTGTCTCGAACAATTGCTTGACACTTTGGAATAACTTCGGGATCATTATCCAAATCCTCTTCCTCTATATTAATAATATAACATGTTTCTGTCACGTTGTCAAGTGAAAAAAGCAACTTTTCTTCTTCACCAAGTTGACCAATGCCAATTGTCGAGATTCTAGAAATAATTTTTTTTTCGTGCAACTTTCCAAAGTCAGGCGGGGTGTGTTTGCAATACATTAGATTTTGTATTGTCGAATAAATAAAATAATTTACCTTTGAAAAGTATTTCAAAGCTGTTCCTGTTCCAGCGATATCCATTATTTTTTTATTGTCTAATATAATAAGGTTCTCGTACATACCAGAGCGGGCGTATTCTTGCAAGACCCCAAAGTGAACCTTGTGTCTTAGTTTTTCTTCTCGAGAACAAAACTCAAGATCGGGGACGATATAATAAACGCTTGTTCTAAAGCCCTTGAGAGCCTCAAGAACGCGTAGAGAAGCTCCGGCAATCTTACCAGACCCACAAAGAAACAAAGAGGCCTCATCGTGCGATTTGAGCCCCTTCTGCGTGAATTTAAAGTCAATCTCGTCATATTCTTCGACACTTTCTTTTTTTGGTATGCCATTGTCTTCGTCGAGAACAATAATCTTGTAATTTTTTGTGTGAGGTTTGAATAACTCAACAATATTCTTTCCGGCTTCGCCGAGACCGATCATTAACATTTTTCCTCCAATAATGACATGTAACTCTGTGGTATGTTGTACTCCTTAAAATCTTTGAGAAGAAGTACGATGCAACAATTATACAATCGCGATTGTCCTCTTATCTTCTTTTTAATAATTCCAATATCACCGTTTGAATAACCAAAAACATTTTCATATTCAAACGGTGATTTATTTAGAACCACTAGGTCTCCAACCTTCATCTTCTTCTCCTAATCTTGATAAATACTCTAGCGGAATTGTCTCCGTCTGTTCATTTCTAAATAGTTTTACTCTTGCGAGTGGGTTTCCAAATCCGATAGTAACTTTAAGCACTAGACCAATATCGCCTGTCTGATAGGTTTGCCATTTCCACTTCAAATAAGGAAATGTAACTATCACGAGATCTCCGGCTTTAATTTGATCCACTGATCACCTTTATCTCTTCGGCCCAAAAAGGTGCATAATCTTTTCGAGATCCAAGCATTGTCCAATAAATTGTTGTTTCTTTTGTAACTTGGTCTATTTTGACGATTATGCCAATCTCTCCATTCTCATAGCCAGTTGACTTACTATTGACAACCTCAATTAGATCTCCAACTACCATGTTAGTCAATTGGTTCACCATTTTTTATACAAACAGACATCACATCTCTAGTAACATCTCCATTTTTTTTATAAAATTCCCACAATAAGTTATTGTGTGTCTCATCATAGCAAACAAAAGAGTTTTCATGTTCTCTCCAACAATTCATGCCGTCTTGAGTAAACTTTTGTTGTATATTTCTTATATCTCTGTTGACCTCAAACGAATTGTTATGAATTATAAATTGAACCTTTTCTCGAGAATAAAAGGTGGAGACATATTTTGTGTCATACCTTTGGGCTCTTTCATTCCATAATTGCTTTTCATGTCGACATACTTCATACACATCCGATGCTATTGCTGTTGCTATAAAGAATAATAAATTTACCATGTGAACTCCTTCATTTTTCCTAAATTTTTTCCTAATGAACAATTAACTTTAAATTGTCCTAATCTTGTATCTCCGAACATTTCTTTAAGGTCCGGAATCAATCTTCTATCGTCTTTGTGTAGATCGATGACAATGCTGTCATGAACAACAAAAGCAACATGGGATCTCGATGCCCTAAGAAAGTTAGAAATTTTGCAAAACCTGTCAAGGGTGTTGTCTGACGAAGTTGATTGTAATAGGTAGTTGAGGGCTTTGCGAACGGGAGCAGCAATTGACCTTCCAAATGGTGTTTCAACTTTACCTTCTTTATAAAATTTTTCGAGAAGCACTTCTCTGTCGTAATAATCTGATTGGATAGCTTGGGATTCTTGGTTATAGAGCCAAGCGAATATTTTTGTTTTGGCAGTGTCTCGATCAATTTCTTTATCGAAGACGTTTTTAATGTTCCACTCATGAATGTCCTCCTCTGGTTGCTCATGTCCTTGTAGTGCTAGCATTGTTCGAATTTCGGCTGCATTGAAGTCCAATTCAAGGAATGCATCGTTATTTGGTCTTACGTGAACTTTAAGTTCTTTTTTTAGATTGAGAATCGGAAAAGAATTTCTTTTTGTTGTCAATCTGCCGGTTACCGTACCGAAAATGTCATAGTCAACATATGGAGTTGTTTCTCCAAATGCATCATAAAGATGCTTTGCCTTCTGGTCTTCCGCTGAGATACAATAAAGAGCAAAAGAGTTGAGATTTACTGGATGTCTTCTTAGCTCCTTTACAGCGGCTTGGGCTCTTTTTAATAAATTATAATGTTGTGGTTTCTCGACATTCTCAAACACCCACTTTGTGATTTCATTTTTGGTATCGAAGTAGTGTTGTAAGTGTTTTTGTGGTACAAGGTCGTAAAAACATACATCTTCTAAGTTTATTTGAGCGGTGCTAAAACCCTTGAAATGCGCCTTCAGCAGATTCTTTGCCGTTCCCCAACGTTCCCTAAGGAATTCGGGGCAAACCTCGTCAATCGACCTTCCAGACACCAGCAAATGCGCATAATCGATGTCTCTGCCGAACAGGTGGTCGGAATACGACCAAGTTTTTGTGATTCCCTCCGGAATTTTGTCTCGAATGAATGTGCCGTCAATATAAGTTCCGGCGCAGTCAAGCTTGTTGTCCATTAACTGGAATATCATTTGTCCTCCTAATAAGACGAACCACGCCCTCCCATCGAACTGCCTCCCTGCTGTCTCTGAGATTCTGTTATCGTCTTTCCTTCAAGTTTTGCTTTAAGATCATGAAATCCATTATAGTGATTCCATACTTGATCTCGAAACATATTATTAATATAACCGAAAGCTGAGGGTTTGTCAAGTTTTTTATAAAAATATTTTGCTTTTTTATAAATGTTTTCGAGAGTCTGGGGCCTGTAGACGTTATTTTCTTCTGTGTTTCTTATCATGATGTAATACCACAACTCATTTAAGTCATCATAGGGTCTGTGATCTAATGGAATTGTCTGAAGTCTGATGTATTCTGACACAGTCTTTCCGCATTTTACCGAGACAACTTTAATAAGAGGGTTTTTCAAAACATATTTATTATAATTTATATTAATATTATTATATAACAAATTATTATCTAATGTATATGTTTTTATATATCTTTGATTAAATATAGAATCAAGATTATATAAACCATAAGAATTCCTTATAGAAGAACCAGCAGGAGACGCTAAATCATATAACAAGACGTTGGGATTATTATGAACAATGCTAAAGCTCATGTTCAATGCAAGATTCTTTACATAATCAAAGCAAGGATGGCTTATTATCTCATCATATTTTTGTTGATCAACATCGTATGGAATATCAGCATAAGAGAAAGCTAAACCAGAGTCAAGCATACTTGAAGCAATAGATGTGTTCCATTTTGTCATGGTTAAAGGAATATTTTGTAAATTATTTAAAAAAAGATTAAAAAAGTTCTTGACATAGTCTTCATAGGATGCTATACTGGTTATACCAAGAACATTTGGTATGTGTGTTTCGTTGTAAAATTGGAAGATACCTTGAAGGTATCTTCCATACTTTAATTTAGGATTAGAATATGAAGATACCATTTGAAGATTACCAAAAGAAGAGCCTTCGTTGCTTACGATACCTCTCTCCAAGGCTGTGCGGAAGTTCAACCGCATAAGAGAATAAGAATCAGCTACAAAGTCAAACACACGACCGGAATCTGTTGAAACCAAGAAACTTTCGTTTGGAATAATTGAATTGTTTTGATTGTCGATAAGTCCATAATGAAGTCTCTCGGCAAAATGGAGATCCTTCATCATGTTTTCTCCGAGACCATTGTTTTCTGGGTAAGCTTCGGTCTTAAACTTTGCTCGGTAGTGCACTTGATTTCTTAAGAAATTTATGCTATTTGATGCGTCATATTTCTCAGACATTTAATTTCCCCCTTTTTACTCTTAATTCCTAGTGAATCTAATATCATATACAATACTGTCATCGTCTTTTTTAGTCAATGTCCATATCTCGTCAGCGTAGTCCATTTCTTTGAATGTAAGTTTATACAATGCTCTATCAGCTGGATTTCTAACTTCTGACTCATCATCTGTATCTAATCCTTTAAGCTTGCTTTTGGCAAAAGCTTCCAAAGAAGGAGGTATAGAAGTTGGGTCACTGCTTCCTCCTTCGTCAAGTGGGACTTCGCTTACTCTACCTATTGGCGGTAAAGTTACGGAATTTACTGACATAACATTAGATTCAGTTCTAATATATGTAAAGTCTATTGCGTCAACTTTCAATCTATCTTCACTAACTCTTAGAGAATTGACGGCATTGTTGAACGCTATTTCACAATTTTTTGGCTCGTTTGCAAACGGATTTGCATTTTCTGTTCCACCAACTATAGGAATCCTCGAGTCTGTTCCGATAAACCTAGTCTCTACCTTTATTGAGTGTTCTGATTCTGATTGGGTTGGTGTTAGTGTGTAACTTACTTTAGTTACAATAAAGTATCCACCAAGACCTAAAATATTTGGATCTGTGCCATTTGTATGTGGATCTGCTCTTCCAAGCTTGGGTTTCCGAGTTCCATCTGCGACTTCCAACTCTGTCCACGCATCTGAGCTTTCAGTGATTGTGGTAGACGCAAAATCAGATATGATAAAGTTTATTATATTTCCAGGGTAAAAGAAAGTATTCATTCTTTTATTTTTAATTTCAAAAGTTAGATTATAAACATTTGACAATAAAGCCAGTCTTCCAAAAGAGTTATTAAAATATCTTGCTTCGCGAAGATATGAATTTGATTCAACTTTTGAAAAAGAAACATTAGCACAATAGTTGATAGTAGTAGATTTGTATCCATCAAACAAAGATGGGACATATTCGCTATTTTTAAACTGAGAATCTGAATTTCCTCCTATTTTTTGTCTAAAGAAGGAAGGAAATTGCTGATATATAATGCAGTAATTGTGAGAACTTCCTGGTTTCGCGGAAATATCTCTTTTCATTATAGCCAGTCTATCGGTTGGTGGTCCGGCAATTTTCCCGAAGGGCTTTTCCGGATCAAGCCAATGCTCTTTTACCTCTCCTTCATTGTATTGTTTCCAGTATTCCGACGTATCAGACCATTTGTATTCGGAAGTGTAAAACCATGAATAAGAATTATCACTTAGAAATGTGCTTCTTAGTTGCGGTGGTGCTTCATCAATTTGTAACAAGGAAAAACAATTATCATAAAGAACATCATTTACCAATCTCTCAATCAAGTCTTTTATAAAAGGTCCAATTGCATAACTTTGAATTCCTTTCTTTACAATTGTATCGTTGTACCAACTAGCAAAAAATGCAAGATCTATGGGTATTTGAAGTGGATTAATTACAAGAGTTTGTGTAGCATCTTTGGGATCTGGTACTTCTATGCAGCCTACGATGAATCTTAAATTTAAATCTTGAGTATGAGTGTGATGAGTTGCGGTGTTGTCTTGATACAAACAATCAAGCAATATTTCCATTAAGTCTCCGAGGAAGAATAGGTGTAGCATGGTGTCTAAAGTATCATCTTTATCCCCACTACCTGAAAAAGCTAAGCCGCTTCGTAATCGTCCCATAGCAGAATTGCGTGCCATTTCTCGACGATTCGCCGAGCTGGGAATTGTTCCCACGCCATCGGCATCATATAAATCATTGAGTTCTTCTTTTTCATTTCTAGTTGTTTCTTCGGGAGTCAGTGGTTGATAGTTTACAGGCGTTGCCGATATATTAACATAGTTGCCCAACGATATATCTAAGTTATTTCCATATGTTCCCGATTTATATAGTCCTTGATTGATCGTGTAAGAATAAAGCAATCCTTCATCATGTAATCTCCGCTTCAACCCTCCATTTCTATGGAATGCTTCCGTTTCAATTCTATGTTCTTCCTCTTGAACTTTTTGAAGCTGTCTAATAAGTTTATCTGAGCATCCGCTTTTTGCTTGATTTTTAATCAGATTTGTTCTTCTTATTCTGTTTTGTATCATAGTGATATCTGTTAGAGCATCATTGTATGGTGCATTCATTACTTCTTCAAAATATCCTCTATAGGATATTGTTAAAGTGCATGGGTTTGTCGCATCATCGGAAGTACCAGCTGATCTTTCAATCTTGTGATCTATCATCGATAGATCTGTTATCAAAGCTACACTGGTTTGTAATGGATTAGTATTCTCAGTGCCCTCATTGTACCAAACTTTTAATCTTATTCTAGATGCTTCTGGTACATATGATGTTGCTTGATAAGCCATAGTTCCATCAGATGTACGATAGGGGTTGACAATATCAATAGTTTTGTCTTGAGAAATTGTTATCAAATCTCTTATTTTAACCATGGCTAGGCCGCCTTGCTCTAATGCATATCGTTGGTAAACTCCTAAATTTGCAGCAGTCGATTTTTGAGAAACATACTTTGCCATGGCACATGGAGTATTCAAAGAACTTATGTGGTCTAGTTGGATAGTAATATCTACTTTTACATCGTTTCTAGCAGTAGCAGGATTTGTCCCATCAAAGTTAATGGTGACATTGGTTATAGAATAACCGTGGTTTTTTGTTTTTATAGTTATTGAGTTTTCTATTTCTGTTGTTATCAGTCCTTTATCTTTTAGGTCTTTATAGACTGGATCATCATTTCCTGCCTGATCAATTTGGATATTGGTTGAGTTTTTCCAGATCTTTGCCTCGGACAAGCCGACATCATCACGATAGATCCAAGACAAATCCCACGACAAAAAATTGTTTATTGTTTCTGATTCGCTTGATAAATAAGTTCTTACGTTTTTGGGAATGATAAATTTATTCATCAACATATTAGGGTCTAATGAGGGGTTAAGATCGCCAATATCAACTGGGTAGATTCTTCCATTAAAAGCTTTGTTGAACTCATCTTCCCCTTTCCGCCAGGACTTTGGATATACTCTATAAGAATAACCTTTATGCAAAAGATCTGAAAATAACGCACATTGTCTTAGAGCCCTCTGCTCTTCTATGGATGGTGTTTTTGTCTCAATACCAAGAGCAGCTGCTGTTGCATTTTTCAACGTTGATAGTTGATTGCCTGTTAAATTTTCAAGATCGTCTACTGACGCAATTTCGTCACCTGCAGTAAGAAGTCCGGAGTTTTGATTAAAATATTCAACAAAGCCAAGAGCATCGATTAAAATTTCAAGGGAAGGTTCTATGCCATCTGATGTAATAGCTTGAACCCCTGAAACATATTCTGCAACCCAGTTGAGCGGATTACCATCAGAGTCTAGATAATTTGAATCTATATACGTGTCTATCCCCCCAGCTTTTAAGCTTTGAATAATCTTCTCATCGTTTAGAGACGACACCCATTTTTCATAAACAATCTTTTGCTGTTTTAAACTTGCTTCTTGTCCAAACTTATCTTGCCCATATTTTGCTAAGGTATTATACAAGTCGTATTTTATTTCTTCTTCAAATTTCCTTTTAGCAGTGGTTTCATTATATGTTTTAAATTCTTCCGCGGTGAAAGTTATTTGCGCCATTACAACACCCCAGTTAATATATTAATATTATTTACGATTATAACCTTATCGCCTATGGAGTAATGTTGATCTGTTGGTTTTTTGTTTATAAAGCCAATTATATACCACAAAGAACTATTGCCATAGTATTTTTGCGAAATCCTCATTAGTGTGTCACCATGTGACCAAATATGTTCTTCTCGTATTTCCAATTCAATATCAATAACATCTTCGAAAGACTTGGTTCTTCTAATGTTTGCGTATTTGATTCCTCTTCTGGAAAAATATTCAACATAATGGTCAGCAAACAGGATTGTTTTTGGGTTGTCAAAATAAACTGGCATTTTTTTATCTTCCTCCAATTTTTACAGTTTTCCTATTGTAAGGAAAAAAATGTGCGTTTTCTTTAGTTATAATATTTGAATCGGGCTTTGGTTTTAATTTATAGTTATCTTCATCTGTTATCATGTAATCGTAATTTAATATTAGATCACTTTTCGTATAAGTAAAGCTTAGTTTCAAACTGTAGGATTTGGGATATAGCATGCCATTCTCAACAAAATACCCCAGATCATGATCGATATTAAAAGATAGTTCATCTAGGAATAGTGGAAGTGCAACTTCTACAATGTTTTCTGGACTTGTTATTATACTTTTTTTTCCCGTTGGTCTCTCAATCATTGATGGTATGTAAACCAGAACATTGTTTAGCACATCTTCATCTGTTAATATCCCCTGTTTTTGATCTGAACTGACCTGCTCGCTTCCATCATAAAAAGTTTTAAAAAACATCCTAGATAAATATTGAATTTTAGCAGCATTTTTTTTGGCATCTAATAAATTTGCTGATGGCACATCGATTTCGAGCGAGTATTTAATTCCCATAAATTGATTAAGATCAGGTTTGACCCTAGAGAATACAGAATGATTTGTTGGGTCGGCTTTTGCAAACTTCGTTTTTAAATCTCTGGAGAATTCTTTTAAAAATAAATCAAACATAACGTATCTAGGCATTGAATCTTTTGTAGTTAATTTATTACTTATTTTATTAAACTCATAAATATTTTTTGATGAGGCTATAAATAAAAAAGAGTCTTTTCTCATTTTGACAGATGTATTATCAAGTTGATTCATGTTCTTCATAGACATGTCAACGTGAAAAGGAAACAATCCACTATCATATTGAGCTATTTCAGAGTTTAAAGTGAAAGGTAAGATTGTTTTGTTGTTTATAATATTCGAACTGCTATCAAACAAAGTCTCACTTTCATAATTTAATTTTAAATTTAGCTTTATATTTTTTGGGTATAAAAATTTATCAAATTCAAAAAATCCAGCATCTATATCCGGTTCATATTTTATTGATTCTATATAACATGGAAATCCTTTGCTGCCAAGATCATCAAAGCTCAAAATTTTGTTAGACTTGAACTTCTTACCTCCATTAACTAAGTTTGAAAAAAAAACAAAAAACAATGGAACAGTTGTATTATATTTCTCCGTTACATAATCATACGAGAAGCCTATGGGTATCTCTTCTGTTTCATCTATCGTCCTTATCTGATTAGTAGGATTGCCATATTCATCTAACACATATTCCACTCTTGATGTTGTTATTTCCTGCATCACTGCTCCTATGTTCCACCTTGTGCCCTTCATGGTGTATCTCTGCAATTCTTCAATTTTTGCTAAATTATTTTTTGATTCATTAACACTATGTGCCGGCATGTCAATTGTTATGTCATATGAAAGACTACCTTCTTTCTCGGCTATGTAAATGTCTTCTTGATTAGAGATTCGACCCTCTTGTTTATTTTTAAAAAAACTTAAACTTAGAGATGATATGAACCCCTTAAGCGCAACCATTCTTTCAATTGGAGCAGATCCAATATATAAAATAAACTCTGATTCGCTTCCATCCGCACCAGTTCCTCGAGGACCACCATCGATAGAGCTTATAAAAACATCGCTCAAGTGATATTCATTATTGTATTTTGTGGGAAATTTGGTCATTAAGATGTTCCTCTTTTTTCCACTCTAGCATCAATAAAATCAGACAATTTATCGCCCTTTGACTCAACCACCACTTTAATTGGAGGAAGCTTTAGTTCAGGCATGTTGACATCGACAGTTAATCTTCCTTCGCTTAAACTCTTTATAACTCCCTCGGAAGCCACAGCAAAAGAAGATTTGTTGCCATCGGTTGTCATAGCTATGAATCCATCAATTTTTAATGTTGAGAGTTCTTGCAAAGCAGATTTGACTGATGTAATTCCGGCTGCTATTTTTCCGGTATCCATTTTTGCAATTGCTGTTAAGTCAATTTTGCTTCCACCCATTGAGTGAAAAGATCCATGTAGTCCATCGAGTGATTTTGTGGTTGCTCCAATTGCTGTCGTTGCACTTCCCATGGATTCTGCCATAGAATCATAAGCTTTACCCGAGTGTTCTGGTAATTCCCAAAGTTCGGGAGAGCCAGACCTGTGGAACGCATCAAAAATAGCCCCTAAGCCGGCTACAGCAGCAACAGCTATTCCGACCGGTCCGGTCGTCGCTGCCCAAAAAAGATACCACGCCGCCGTTGCTGCGGTTAGAACATCAATTAATATATAGAGTGCATACCCAGCTTGTTCAAAACCACCGGTGACCTCAGCAATCCCGGAAAAGATCTTGTCAAGCAGCATCCCTAAACCTTGAAAAAAAGATAAAAAGGGAGTAAGTAATTTGAAGAACATTATTAAAATATTTGCCAATTTTGTTAAAGCCGGCACTAGTTCTGAGGCGTTTTTAGCGAGCTCAGCTTGGGCATCGGCAGCTTCTTGCTGTTTAGCTTGGTTGCTTAAATATTCAGATTGGGACATGTTTAATAGTCTTTGAGCCTCCGCGACAGAACTTACGCCCATTGCTTGTTGTATATATAGTTTTTCATATTTTCCAAGTGAATCAAAGTTTCCAACTGATGAGCGAACCTCTCTTCTTATTATCTCAATTCTTTCCGAATCGGTTGCATTCAACATTTCCAGAGAACTTAAGTTTGTTCCTAAAACTGCATTTAGTTGAGAGACTTGATCAGCAGCGCCCGAAAACGTGTCGAATTTTTTAGATATTTCCAACAGCTTACCCATTTCTAAACCAGTGGCTTTTACTTGAGCAGATAGCTCTTTAAACATTGAATTTCCTTGTGATCCAAATAGTGTTATTCTTTCGTAGGCAGTATTGAAGTTTCCAACCATTTTTTCTGTTGTTATACCAAGTTGTCTACCCATTATCGCAATTTGAGCAGTCGTTTCAACTGCTTGCTCAGAGGTTAGTCCCATTGCTTTTTCGAAAGTATCTATTAATTTTGTAGATGTTGATGTGCTAACTCCAAACTGTTTTAGTTTAAATACCGATGTTGCTAAGTTCACATTCATCCTATGCGATGTTGGATTAAAAGATGAAATGTTGTCTGCCATGGTTTTAATAACTTCTGAAGCTGCTTGTTCGTCTCCTCCGATCATTGTAAGGTTTCTTCCAATATCTCCAATTTGTTGTGCGAACACATTTCCAAAACCAGTAGCTCTTCCAAGATCTTTTGACACTTTTTCAATTTGTTTGGCAAGGTCATATGCAAATTCAACCGCACTAAACAAAATGTTTTTAAAATTGAGAGATTGTCCAATTAAGTTTTTACTAATCAGACTCGTCAATTTCATATTTTCTCCAATTGCATCTGACGATGCCATAATATCAACCATTCCGCCTAAAAATGTATCGGATGAATCTGCTGCCAAACCCACGCTTGTTGCTATTTTTGTGCTTATTCCACTTACTTTTTTATTAACATTTAAAATATTTTCATTAATACCTCTAGCTTTTTCTAGTATGTCTTTTCTTTTTTGTTCGTTGTCTAAATTAGCGTCCAATAAATCTAGAAGGGTTTGTTCACCTTCCAACTTCATATTCATGACTTCTTCTTCTATACCGGATCTTTCTAGTAGAGTCTTTAAAGACACTGCTTCAGCATCGGCTACCTTGTTTATTTCTTCTAATTGCTTTCTCTTTAATCTTAATTGTTCTCTCTCTTCCTCTGTCTGTTGTGCAGCAGTCACAAAACCAGTATCTGTTGCGCTGTTTATTGTTTTTTGAAGAGCTAAGATTTCTTGATTCAACTGCTCTCGTTCTGCTTGGGCAGCAAGAATTTCTTGTTCTGTTACACGAGCATCTCTTAATACATCTGCGTTCTGTTGTAAGTTCAATAAGATTTTATTCTGAAAATTTAATTCTGACTCATATAGGTCGCTTTGAAGTCCAAGAGCTTCAGCTCTTTTTTTCTGAATTCTTAAAAGCTCCTCTTCTTTCTTTGTTGACTTCACTAAAATTTCGTAAAACTCTGATTGATTTCTTACGTCTTCCGCGGATGCCCTTCCGGCATTTGAGCCTGTACTTGTTGGATCTGCCATTTATTAAACCTCGTATTACTCTAAATAGTTTATAAAAAAAATGCTCGGGAGTTCCCGAGCATTCATTATCTCTTCTTCATTGCTTCCGCTTCTTTCTTGTATTCTTCGATTGTTCTTTTAAGCCACCATTCTCTAAGGCCTACCGGTAAGTTATATAACTCAAACAAAGACCAACCTCCATAATGTTTTAATATAAAGAAAGCTTCATAAACGTTCTCCATATAATCAAGACTCAGGCCAAAAAAAGTCCGTTCCAAATGGAACGCTCATAACCTCCTTGTGGTCGCAATGTTTGCAAGTGAAGTCTTGGTTCATAACAATATCCGGAGAAATAACTTTAAAGCAATCCCTAAGGTATTTAGAATCTGTTGCAACCATATTGTCGCAAACATAATTAACAGTATTAGCATCAGAGTAGCCGTTAAAATCAACGACAAAGTACTTCATTTGCTTTGTAATCATGTCGCTTGTCATTTCCTTACTGGAACCCTTTGAAACAATGTCGAGCTCATCTTGACCCATTAGCGGTCGAATACAGGCATGTATATTTGATAAAGGAAGTTCCGTGGTAAATGTTCCGTCATCTTTATATTCTAAGTCTGTCCCATCAACATCAAAGCCATCATACATTTCGTAGTTTGCAAGGTCGAATTGAAACTTTGATTGCTCTCCGCACGCTGGGCATTGAACTTTTGCTTTATAATCGGCACCATAGGCTGATGCTCTTGCAAAAACTAAGATTGCGTTTCTGTCTCCGACATAAAGATGTCTTGCATTAATGCTTTTGTCGACTATTAAATTTTGAATAAGTCTGTCGATAGCAAGACCTTTCTTGAGAAGAGATCTGTTGGTTAAGATATCTTCATCTTTCGCGGTCATGTATTTGATCTCAATTGAGTCTTTTCCTTTTAAAGGATGTCCTTCTGGATATCTTCCTTTTGATGGCAACTCGACAAATTGAGTTGGAGCAACAAAGTCCATTGGGTTTGGCATTTGTGGGGCATCTTCTGATGGTGTTGGTTTATGACCGCCCATCAATCGGTCTTCATTATTTCTTCTCATTTATACTCCGAGATTTGTATTATTGTGATCTTCCATCTGTTTCAAAGGTTGTTGCATTTTTGTCTGTTAATTCTTCTAGCACGGCCCAATCATACTTAACGTCGATTGAATATTCAACGAGCCCATCATCTCCATAATCTAAGTCTCCCCATGAAACTTTTGTTATGATTGGATTATGAAGAACCCATTTTTCAATTGTCTGCCCATTAGAGTTTATTTGATGTATCTCTAATAATTTTCCAAAAGAGTTGTCAATTGTTGAGGCTTTTTCTGGGCTTGAAATTGATTTCGCTCTCTGAGAGCTGCCCGTATCCCCAGATGGGGTTGAATAACCAGAAGCCAATAGCATTTCCCATAAAGCATTGGCTGTGGAAGTTAAGCTTTTATTAGCGGTGTCATCTGCGGCGGTTCGTGTTCTTTGATCAAAAGTGAAGGTTTGATCAAAATGACCAATATCGACAAGAGTAATTGTTATTGGATCCCATTTTGCAATACCAGGATAAGAATAGTAATGGTTAATCATCTTATATTCTTTCGGTTCAATATTAACTTTTGGCTTTGAAACTGACTTGGCGGACAAGACATTGTTGCCATTGACGCTTCCAAACTTTAGCAAGAACTTATTCTTCCTTGTTGGACCTCTTTTGCCCTTGAAATCTTCTCCCCACCAAGTCATTCAAAACCTCTTAAGTAATGCTTCTATTAAATACAGGATCGGTGTCATCATCATTGTACGTAGCCCAATCATAAGTAAATCCTACTGTGATATCAGAAAGATCTTCTGAGCCATAATCCAAATCTCCAAAAGCAACTTTATTGATAAAAGGATTGTGTAAGGTCCATTTTTCAACACTATTACCATCTGAATCTAATTGATGGATCACAACTGATTGAAGAGCAGCGGTCGCTTTTCCTTTTGAAATAGTGTGAAAAGAACGTTGCCTTGCGCCTTGATCTTTTATATAGTCTGCCGTTGGATACACATATCCAGATTTTTCTAGAATTTCCAGAAGCTTGGTTGATGCATCTTCACTGATTGGATCAACTAGGGTTGCTTCGACGTCTTCCCATTTTACAGATCCCGGAAACTTAAATGTGTGTCCCATAAATTTATGCTCTGTTCCTGCCTCAACATTGATTGCTGGTTTTTCGACACTTTTAGCATACCATACGATTCCCTCGGTGGCACCAAGGCCACCAATCTCAAGCTTGAACCTAAATTTTCTTTTTGGATCTTTGCTTGCCGCGTCCAATCCTTCTCCCCAAAATGCCATAACATTAATCTCCTATTTATTCTTAATTAGTGGCTTAAACGAAATCCGCGCCTGTTCTTGTGATTACAAAATCAACCACAATATATTCGATAGCACGAGCTGGTTTGATATAAATCTTAGCATACATGACATTGCGATCAATCAAGTCTGCTGTTGTCGTTGTATCATCCAGAATCAATTTATAATCCGTTAATCCGAATCTAGCTGACACGCTTGATAGCAAAGGGTTTACTTGTCCTTTAAATCTGTTCCATGTAGATTGAACATTTTGATCAAACAATAAGTTTCTCGAGATTTTTGACACTTCTGATTTCAAGTAAAGAACCAAGCGACGAACATTGATTCTATCCAATGCAGATTGACCAGCTTGAAGAGTTTTTTGTCCGAAGATTACAACGCCTTCAGCAGGGAAAGTCGCAATTGGATTAATGTTTACTTCATAAAGCAAGTCTCTTTCTTTAGAGTCAAGTCTTTGTCTCGCTTGTAATACCTTAGGGCCTCTAGAGCCGCCAAGAGAGCCCAATCCGCCGCGGTTAAAGCCAGCGGGGGCAAACCATAGCTCTGATTGCGCTTGAGAGCGTCCGAAGGCTCCTAAGGCCGCTACAGATGGTGGGAGCCATACAAGATTTCCACCGTTCAAATTGTCTGAAGCTTGAACCCATGGGTAGAAAGCACAAGCATATGAAGAGTCTAGATTTCTAGATTTAATTCTTGAAATAGCGGTTGTTGGCGATCCTAAAGAGCTAGAGTCTGTATCTTCAACTCGACGTTCTGCTTGTGGTTTATAATCTCCTTCGAGATCAATGATTGCAAGAACGTCTTTTCTAGACTCAGCTGTGTCAATCACTCTATTTGTAATGACAGGCTTTCTGATACCAGGGATCAACAATAAGTTTGCAGGAACAACCTCAGGATCCTTTACGGAATCCAAAGCTTTATTGATTGTGTAGTGAATATAATCTCCAACATCATTTCTTGTTGAAGAAATAAGATCATCACGAAGAGGCTCTTTCTCCGTTACATCAAATCCTTCGAAGCCACCATGAAGAGGCATTAAGAATTGACGAACATTTAATCCAAGAAGATCGGCAAATGAACCTGAAGAAACAGTATAAGAAGAACCAGTACTACCTGAACCGAGATCATAAGAACCAACAGTGTAAGTTACAGAATTTGTTGCAGTGTCGATAACCAAATCATCAAGACTGAAAGTAAACGAGTGCTCAAAATCACCAGATGCAACGTGGTTGTTAATACCGGCAGGAAGTCTTCTCAAATAATCACAATAGTCCGGATCATATTGATTAGAAGTTGTAGAGATTTTTGGACGAATACCGTAGTAGGCACGATAAGGGTCTGGTGCTCCGCCTTCCGTTCCGTCTCCGCGGAGAGCAAGAGAAGGGAACAAGAACGACGCAGTGAAGTTGGTTGGTCCAGAAACAAAGTTGTTTACATCTCCACCAGCGACAGGCATCGATGCATTTCCTTTTACAAATGCTCCGGCAAAGTCGTCAGAGTCTACACCAAGCGTTGGAGTACTGCTAGCGTGTCCACCAGAAATATAAGTACCAGTTACTAATATATCATAAGTTGACTCTGCGACCAGATCAGCGGTTATTGTAACAGATGTACCTGCATCATTTGTAGCAGAAACGTCATCAAGTTGATTTAGTAAGTAAGCCAATGCGGTATATACTTCTTCAGCTGTGGTCTGACTCAGTAAGCCCAACGTGTGAGTGTTTCCGGTTAATGTTGGAGTTGCACTGTATACTACACCAGTGTCAGTCGTGATTGTTAAAACTGTTGATCCACCAACTGAGACAATAATTGTTTGGTTGTGTGCAACCGGAGTAGAAGGATCCGCAATCACATTGCTAGCAGCAGTTCCACTATTGGTAGCGTCTCCAAGAGTTTGTGCTCCAACAGAGCGATAAGCAAGAGTAAATCCTTTTGGACGAACAGGTCCTTTGAAACCAGCAGGCAAGAATCCTTGTCCGCCGCCATCTTTGATGAATTGCTTTAAGTCAACATAAACGATGTTTGATTGGTTTTGGAAGTCTCCGTAAGTTCTATAACGACGATTTGTTTCGTCCCAATCCAAGTATTGATCTCCAATTCTTTTAGCAATATAGTCAGGAGAAGATGGATTAAAATTAAGACCCGTGTATCTTTCAATAGTTTGGCCTGAGACGTTTTTAATTGCTACTGTAAATGTTCCATAGGGATTAACCGATGCATTAGCAGGAGCAGCAATGTTTTCAATTGCGATCATGTAATCTTTTTGGATGTCTTCTCCGACATGAAGAGACTTCAATCTAAACAAGTCGACTTGATTTTTTTCTTGTTGAGAAATTACCCAACCGGTTCCAGCTTCTTGAGCTGCTTCTTTGTGAGCTCCCCAGTTATAAGTGCTGGCAGATCCGCTTTGAAGTGGAAGAAGGACGCCATAAACAGTTCCTTCTGCGTTGTTTTCAAGACCAAGGTCTTCAACTTCTCTTGTGAAAGATTCTCCAAGCCAATAGTTCTCTTTTTGTGCTGATGGAGTTGTGAGGGAATTAATCAATTGAGGATTTGTATTAAATACTGTTCTGATGTATTTGGTTGAGTTTCTCGAGAAGTTAAAGTTAAGATCCTTCTTTGCAACACCAGAACCGCTAATTACCAACTTAAATTCACAATTAGATCCAACAGACTTAACAAACGTTCCTGCCTGCTCGACTTGTGATCCATCGGAAGCTGCAGCACCAGATAAGGCTAAATATCCCTCTTTCGCATAAAATACAGCAGCCAAAGAGCCGGTTGTCATTGTATTAGCAGAAGCTGACTCAATCAAAAATAAACCATATGCTGTTGAGTTTGTATCAACACTAGTAGAAATGTCACCACCTAAGTTCCAACCTGCTTTACCAGCGTCAGTTGATGCTTGTGGGTGTTGGTCTCCAGCAATCCTTACCATAGTAATAGGAGAGTTTTCCGAAGCTAACCATGCTTGAGCAGCATATGATGCGTAAGTAGGACCAGTAGTATTTCCATCGCGCCAAACATCCCCTTGGGCACCAGCGCCACCTGGAACTGGGAGGCCAAAAACTGATACATAATCATCCAGATTTCTAATTTTTACCGGCTTATTAGCAGGTCCTTTTCTTGTGCGACCAATAATAATTGGGCCTTCTGCTTCCGCTTCTTGTGGAATGAAACTTTGGTCAATCTCGCGGATCTCAACTCCGGGTGAAAGAAAGTCAAATTTTTTAGCCATGGATTTATCTCCTTAATAAAATCATTTTCCTAATAAATAGTAGCTCTATTTTCCAAAATCATCAAAAGTCTCTAAAAGAATCATCGTCGGATTCCCATGGTTTGGTATCTCCGACAATTGATCTTTCTCGGATAAGCTTTACTTCGACTATTGTCTCTCTTGTTGTGATTTTGGGAGCCTCTTCGTTTTCGCCATCGCCTAGTAAGTAGCCAAGAACTTTCAGATCAACTTTTGTCTGAAACATTCTTTCGTCTTCACCTAGGTTAGCAGTGTTGTTTGACATAGTCAGGTCTCCTTGAATAAAGGTTTCATATCTATGTCCGTTATGTTCTGCAAATATTGCATTAATTAGACCTGTTCTTGTTGCAAATGGTGCCATAAGGTCATTCATTTGCTGCTGGTACTCTGTTCTTAGCGTTACAGAATAATTAACTGTTACCCAAACAGGAATGGGCGCATAAGTTTCCTCATATACAACTTTTTTATTGTCTATTGGGAAATTATGGTCGTTATATGTCTTTTTTGCTTCGGATTGAGCAAACTTTCTTGTTGGATTTTGAGAAATCTTTCTAGAAACCAATCTTTGATGCTTTTTGTATCCTCTTGGACCATTTGTGTCTGGGAATACGTGAGCTTGCCACCCACCTTTGAAAGCAGGATCTTTGTTGAAGTTTGTTCTGTCAACCGATATCAAAGGAAGCTTTAGTTTTCCAACAGAATCTCGAATATCCTTGTCTTTTGAGTTGACAGCTCTCTCTGGTGACATCCAAAGCACGGGAACTTTACGAAATCCAGTGTTTGTTCTTGTGTGCAAGTCGAATCCTTCATTGATAAGGTTATATATTGCCATGTCAATGGTCTCAATTGTTGACGGGGTGAGAACTTTTTCATTATTCGCCATTGAAAACTCCATCTCTTGCTCTGATACACTCAGCTGTCACTTCAAATCTGCTGTCAATCTGTCCAAAAAGCTGTTTTGGCTCGTTGATCTTTACTATCTCATAGTAAATACTTCCGTATCTGACGAAATCGCCTTCTCTGACGTAAAGATTTTGATCTTCTGTCAATCTTCTCTTGTGAAAGTTAACTTTTAGCCCAGTTGTCTTATCGATACCTATGCCTTCCATAAAAGAAGTTTCAACTCCGTTGTATTCTACAAGGGCATACACTCGTAATGGGTGCAAAAAGTTTTTTTCAATTGCTTCTCCGTATAGTGGATGGAAGTTTGTGGTCTCCATGTCAATCGGGAAGTAAAGAATCTGTTGTCCAACAACTCTTTCGATGATTTCATCATTGACTTGCTTTACAAGATTCTTTTCTTTTTCTCCGAGAAACATCGGAGAGGGAGGCTGTGTTGGTCTTTCCCATTTTGACATCTAGATCACCCCACAAAAATCTTTAGAGGCACTTTTGCCACTAATGCATCCATGTTTTCAACCATGGCCTTGTCTGTCTCGGCAATCTTGGAATACAGCATCTCATCAAGCTGCTTGTTCAACTCTTCTCGGAGAGTAGTTTGCTCTTCTTTTGCTTGCGATAGTAGGTCTGAGGCGTTCAAAGAGACGTTATCGCCTGGAATTGGTACATTACCACCAAACTTGCCTCGAACTTGCCCTAGGGTCTCTTTTGAGAGCGCAAGAGCAAACCTGCGAATCCATTGTTGACCAACAGAGTTGATGCTTTCGAATGGAATATTTTCCATTGGCATTGTATTCATATTGTTGACACCATTTACACCAGAGTCGTATGATCCCGTAGCAAACGCTCCTCCGTCATTTTCAACAGTGAATCTAAACCAGAATCTTTCCGGTGACACACTTTGAGGCGTTGGGTAAAGCTTAAGCTTGTTGTCTAATATCTCATAGGAATAGTGTGACGTCCTCGTGTAGAGGTGGTCTTCGTATGCGATTGCTTGGGCTTTGTTTTGCCATGGTGGGATGACGTTGAAGGTTGAGTCATCAGCGTACTGACCGTAGTTATGAAAATCGCCCACAACATTAAGGCCGCCATAATAGCCATAAAATCTCCACATTTGTTTAGGTGATACATAATACACCTGTCTAATCTTAATTCGTTTATTTCCCATTCCATCCCATGCTTCTCCGGATTGAGAAGAGGATACAATGCTTTGCAAGTCATATTCTTGTTGATCTGTCACGCTTGCAAATGATGCTGAATAAACGGGTTCGGTTCCTCCGACCAATGCCTCAGAAGAAAACTTGTCAGCGTTTCTGAAAGCATAGTCGAATTGAAACTTGGGATATTTGAGAGAGACGCCTTCACCAGCAGTGATGTCTCCCTTATGATCAAATGACCCCGTAGGACCGCCTAGGGCGCTTCCTAGTGAGTTCCGCGCTTGATGGAGGTTCATGATGTAGGAATACTCTAAGACGGCTTCCTCGTAGTGATTAAAGACGTTTCTGGCGGTCAACTCAATGTCGAGAATATCTCCCCCCAATCTTTTATAAGTAAAAGCAACTTGGGCTCTCGCACCTGCTATAAAAGTTGCGCCGGTATAGTGACCAATAGCTAAAGAGCTTGTAAGTTCTGCATCTGATATGCTGTCCGAAGATGCGCTTATTGGTAACACAATCGCAGATTGCGTTGATGTTGGGGTTAAATCAGGGAAACTCATGTAATATCCTCCGTCCCATTAATTAGTTTGAAAATAAAGAAACCTCCGAAGCTAAGCAACGGAGGTTAAGAGATACGAAATGAAACAAACGTTTTAATCTTCGGAGGATTTCTCTTCTTTCTTTTTGCGAGATGACCTTTTAGGTTTCTCGGCTTTTTGTTTTGCTTCTTCCTCTGCTTTCTTTTTGGCAGCGGCTTCGGCTTCTTTTTTTGCTTTTGCTTCAGCAGCAGCTTTCTTTTCGGCTTCTGCCTTTGCTGCTTGTTCAGCAAGTTGTTTTGCTTGAGCTTCTTTGGCGGCTTTTTGTTTAGCAGCCCAAATTCTTTTCATTTTTGGTTTCATAAAAATTCTCCCAGATTTCTTAATAAATAGTGCCTAAAATAGAAAACCCCCGAACCGAAGTCCGAGGGTCTTTTTTGTTAGAGAATTAAGGATTAGGATCCAGATTCACCCAACAAACCACGGCAGATAACCAAACCGTACATATCAGGACGAACCATTTTCTTCGCATAGCGAGTCATGACTCCCTTACGAGGAACGAAGTCTTCTGGTCCGAAGATAGTTGGTGTAGTTTGCAACGGAACGTATGGAGCGTATACATATCCACTTTCAAGGAAAGAAGAACCGATACGAGCAACCAACACAACGTTACGTGGGAAGTAAGGATCAACGACAACGTCGAACTTACGATTCAAAGAACCAACCTTAACAGCACCGATATCACCTTTATCAGCATCAGCAGTTACGTTTGCACGGAAACCAGCGGTGAATTCCAAGATGTTAGCAACTTCAGGAGAGACAACAACGTGAGTAGCACCACCACGCAAAGTCTTTCTGTGAATCTGAGCAGATACGTCATTGATGGTTTCCACCAAAGTTTCATACCATTCGGAAACGGTACCAGTGAAGTCAGGAGCAAGAGCAGAAGCGCCAATTTCAGCACCAGTTTCGCGGTTCAAGAACATACCGGGTGAACGAGACCAGTAGTAAGTAGCAGCAGTAGCACCATTTACAAGGTCAGCCAAGATTTCACGATCGATTTCCAAAGCAATTTGCTCAGACAAGATTGAAGTCAATTCAACCTCAGCATCAATGTTATGGTAAGCGTTCAAGTCTTGACCCAATTCAGGAGTCCACTTTGCTTTCAACTTTTTGGTTTGTGCTGTGATCGCAATTGAGTCAACCTTGATGTCGATCTCTGGAATGCTTTCGTTTCCTTCTAGTGGGAACAATTCTCCAGCAACAGCACCAGGTGTACCTGTGACAGGATCAATTGTATCTTTCATAGGCATAGTCAAGTATCCTGCTGAAGCAGTAGTAGCAAGTTGGGTCCCAGTGTCCAAAGTGTGTGATCCAGTAGTAACTGTGAAAACAAATCGAATCGCTTCTTTTGCAGTCAAAGCATTAGCAGCAGCAACTTTTTGGGTCAAACGACGAACTTGAGTCAAGCCAGTAATGTCATTAAGATCCGTGATCATTGTAGCCATTTCTGCTGTATCGGCGACGAATGCAGATAAGTTATCAAAGTCTGGATCTCCGACTGTTGATGCAATATCCTCTTTTTCGACATCGAGAACAACTACGAGCTTAGCACTATCGGTAATGGTCAAAAGATCTGGGTCATACTTAATGTATTTAGCATTTGTTTGAGATACAGCTCCATCTAATTCAAAGATAGCGGAAAACCCGTTGGCTGCGGCAATTTCAGAACTTGAACCGGTTGGTGAAGCATAAGCATAACCCACAGAACCGTCACGACCAGGGCCACCAAATCCAGCTTTTGTAGTAGCATCGACCAATGTAACACCACTGACAATTTCAGAACCAACTTCGTTAGTACCATAAATAGACTTGGCAGTAGTGTTACCAAGACGAGTTTCGTTGAATTGAAAGTCAAGGAAGAAGATCAGACCAGATGGCAAAGACATCGGCTGAACGCTTACAAGATCGTTTGCAATAAGTCCGGCGAATACACGACGAACGATTGGAAATGCAACAGCAGCAAAACCTTCAATAGAACCACCAGCTAAAGACGTAGATTCTTTCAACAATGACTTAGCTTGGTTTTCAAGCAATACAGCCATGTTTTGAGCTTGAGACGCGTCAAGCCCTTCGAGTAAACCAGTTTGAGTCCACTTGTTTAACAGAGCAGCGCCTTCTTGTTGCATATTGCGGTTTACAACGCCCTCTGTAAGAGTTTCGATAATAGACATTTTTATTTCTCCTAAATGTTATTTTTTAATGCCCGCAAGCTTCTGCATCTTTGAAAACAAAGGATCAGCAGTTTGCTTGCTTTCGTTAATGTTTTGTCTAGAATTCAGCATAGAACTTAAGTTCGATCTTCTGTTGACGGACTCGCTAAGTGATTGTGGACCTTTGCTGTTAGGCGTTGATCCCACTGTAGCTCTGAGTGTCTCATGAAGATTTTTAGCTTCCTTCGGAGACTCCGCATTCGAGATGGCTTCGACAATTTTAGATTTTTGTCGCTCATTCAGGGAGGCATCGCTTAGAGTGCGGTTTTGATATAAAAGTTTTGCGTTTGACAATAGAGTCTCGTCCATATGCTCTTCAAGCTTGGAAAGGACGCGTTCTAGTTGCTTGTTTTGACGCGTCAAGGACTCTATGGTCTCATGTAATTCGTTAATGTGTCCCATGACTTCTTCGTCATCTGACTCTTCGGAAGATTCTTCTTCGGATTCTTCTTCATAAACAACTTCGGCCATATCAGCATTGAATTCTTCTCTTGATTCATTGTGTCGCCATACGCCTTTTGCTGCTGCAGTTGGTTCAAAGTCGACTACTTCCTCAAGAAGGTCACCAAGAATATCATACACTTCCTCAAGTGGTTCAGGTTCGGCCTCTAGGTCGCCAAGAAGGCTGTCTAAATCGTCTCCACCATCTTCCGCGGATGTTTCCCCTCCAAGGTCTCCAAGATCGCCTGAAAGGTCTCCTAGAGGCTCTTCCGGAGCTCCTTCTGCAGCTGCCATCTCATCTTGAGGCACTGAGAAATCTCCGAGATCTAATTCAATCATTCCGTTTTCATCTTCTGGAAGGTTGTCAACCATTGCGGTTAGTTTCATTGAGATATCATCAAAGCGAGAGTCCCATGCTGGAGGAGCTTCGACAGCAGCAGATGCTGCTGGCTCGCCCATTGCTGGTGCTTCTTCTTCTTGCATTAGTTCTTCTTCGACTTCGCTGATAATTTCATTTGCTTTGTTAGGAGCATCGTCCATCTCGAGCATTTGATCTACTGCTTCTTTGATTTGCTTTGAGTATTTGTCGAGTACAGATTGCTCTGCATTTTTGATTGCTTGCTCACGAAGGGCCGCTGCATCAGCAATCGCTTGTTCTAACATGCTAGACATTAAATTATCTCCCGAATTTTATTTTCTTCAATAAATAGTGTTTGTTTTGATAAAAGTCAAACTATTGTTTATTGTATCATGCATAAGGGTCAAACTTTACAACAGAAGAAATATGGATGCTTTCGTTTCCTGCCCAAAATTCTGACAATTCTAAACTAAATCCAAAAATGTCTCCTTCACTAAAAGTTGAACCAGTAAAGTTGTAAGTGTAGACCGTGTGAGATACGTCTCCGCTAACAGAGATGCTTTCTACTGGGGTGGATTCATACGCATTATCAGTTCCTGTTCCTTTATGGAAACCTGCTGTTAGAGTTTTACCGCTAAAGTTTTTTGATGATTTGATTTGAATTTTTATTAGTTCTCCGGCAAATGGTGCTATTCTGTAGTTGTTTGCATTTGGCGCCATCGTTTCCGAGAGAGTATCATCAGCTGGAAAATATAGTCGTGTGTAAGCAGAGCTAGGATTTTGAATTAGACCATCGTCAAGTTGATATAAAGCTCCTAGGATAATATCACCATTAGAGTCAACAAAGTTTCCATTTAAAGCTTGAACGCCATTGTTAGTGATCTGCATTCGAACAGAGCCGCTTGTTTGAAAATCGATTTGGTCTTCTCCAAAATCAATAAGAGTATTTCTCTCAGCATCATCAGCTGATTTGAGATCTCCGATTACTTGAGATCCTTTAGAAAATTTATATGCCATTTTTATTCTCCATTTTTATTATAAATAGAAAAAGGGTTGGACTTTCGCCCAACCCCCCAAGAAAAATCTTGTCTGCTTTATTGATTACATAATGAACCAAGCTGTTCCGTTACATACAAGGGATAAAGCAGCACCCTGAGTGTCTAGAGAAACGACATTGTCTGTCACAAATTCTAAACTCTCACCAGAATCTGGTGCAATAGATACAGCATTTGCTAAAGTATTGTCAATTCTTTTAACCTTGATTACTACACCTGACAAGCCAGAAGCTGCCGGAAGAGTAAGTGCAACATTACTACTAGCGGCATTAGCAAGAACAATTGTTTCAGCAGTTGGGTCCAATGTGTAGTTTGCGGTTTTTGTAGAAAGCGTTTCAATCATAGAAGACGCTACAACACCAGTCAATTCTGCACCATCACCAACGAAAGTACCATAGAAGTTAGCAGCTTGGATATCAACTAAGCCAGCAGAACCAGAAGCAATCCAGATATCTCCGGAAGAAGATGCATCAGCAGCTGCGTTGCTTTCACCATTTTGCTCATACTTCCACTGAACTTCTGGACCTTCGATAGTGAGACCAGCACCAGCAGCAGCTGCGCCATTAGCTGAACCTGAAGCCAAAAGAATATTTTTGTCTGCAATTTCAACTGCGGTTGAGTTGATGATAGTTTGAGTACCATTTACAGTCAAGTCACCGGAAAGTGTCAAGTTGGTGAATTGTGGAGAGTTACCTGTCCCCAATCCAAGAGAAGTTCTTGCAGTGTTACCAGATTCATATGCAAAAGCACCTGCACCAGTAGCAACAATGAATTCTCCATCAGATGAAGCAGCACCAAGTGAATCAAGATCCTCAAGAACACCATCGACAGCAACTGTGATGCTGCCTCCAAGAGACACGGCGCCCAGAGCAGCCATACCAGCTCCTTGAGTTAAGGTGATGGAAGAGTTGGCTAATTTTGCGTTAGCAATAGATCCGGCCAACATATCGTTTTCGACAGCGCCGTTGGCAATTGTCAAAGCACCACCAGAAGCGATAGTAGCATCACCAGAAACAAGAGCAAATGCACCGTTAGCAACATTAGTCATAGAAACTCTTTTCTCAGTTCCGTTGTCAGAAACCATGAATTCGTCCTGGGTTGCATGCGGAGCTTCAGCCAATTCATCTAATTCATCGATGTCAACAGAAAGAACACCAGAAGATAAAGCCAATCCAGCACCAGCAACATTTGAATCCAAGTGCATTTCACCATCACTTTGAGCAAGACCACCGTTTTCTTGAACAATACCAGAAGCATCAGAAAGGCCAATTCCGGCACCAAGAAATGAACCACCAGAAGTAATGTTTCCGGAACCTGAGATTGTAGTTGCACCAGCGATGGCACCAGCAGTTGTGATACCACTAGAGAATACTGCTCCAGCTTGGAAAGTAGGAACACCTTCAACATTTAAAGTACCATCGATATCAGTGTTACCGTTTGCAGCAACAGTAAATTCAGCCATCGTAATAGAATCAACCGTTAAGTCACCAGAAGCATCAATGGTGCTAGCACCTGTGAAAGCACCATCGGTTTGTGTAATGGATCCGCTAAGTTTAGCTTCACCTATTTGAAATTTATAAGCCATATTATTTCCTCCCAATATAACTTTTTATAATATGTATGCGTCGCGAAACGCATGAACACAATAAATAGTTTCGAACTTATCAAAGATGATTAGATGTTCTCAAACTTTTCTTAATAAATAAAGAACTTATCGGATCCGTTAGAATAAAGATTGATTGCGGCATATGGAGATTCAAGCACAACGGAAGCTTGTCCGTCAATCGTTTGAGACCCTGATGTAAGTATTGTGATGTTTTTTGTATCTGCTGCTCCGCTCTCATCTTTTACGGTAAAGTATTGCCCAGCATCATAATCTGCAGCAGAGGGAAGGCGGATGTCAATAGCAGCAGCTCCGGACACTCCTAGTATAGTTGAGGCGACAGAAGCGGTTGTTGTGGAAGTAATCGCCGTTCTCGAATAAGTGATCCCACCATTTATCGTTACGGTTATATCATTGCCTGAGTTAGTCGCTGATACACCGGATCCGACAAAGTCAAATGATGATACAGATGTTGTTAGATTAGATCCTTCGTCCTTGACAATGATGTCGCCACCAGAGCTACCAGAAATATCGCTAATAACGTCTGAGGCCATGTCGCCGACATACAAGAAAGCTCTGGCTGTTGTTGGAACCTTACTTGTTTGAGGATCTTGAACAAAAATAATTCCGTTGTAATAATCGATAGTCCAGTCAATTTCATCTGCTGGAAAGATTCTGTCTCCATCTTGATCATAGAGCGTTAGGTTGTATCTATTCGCTGCGGCATTAGATAAAAATGGAGGAACAATTTGTAACTTACCTCTTGTATCATAAAGCGCTTGTCCGTCCGTAAAGAAGCCAGTTCCCGCATTAGAGTTGGAACTGCTGGTCTCGTAATCAGTAGGTAGAGAAAGATAATATCCGTGGTAAGTGTTTGCAGATGCTTCAGAGCCACCTGCACCAGAATAATCATCTTCGTCATAATCTGTTCCAAGAATCTCATTTACGTCGAACTCAATGTATTCCACTGATCCGCTCTGTATAGAGAAGAAAGCGGAGATATCAACGGTATTCGGAACTGCTTCACCAAATGTTGTGTCGGTAGAAACTTGAACATTTGAAGGCCTAGTTTCATTACTTAGGTCTAAAATGTTTGAGGTATGCGCTTTTCCTAACGACTTCTTCGCCGAAATATTGATTAATGTATCATTTACCTTTGACATTATGCGTATACCATCCTTATTCTATTGATAGAACCGGTCCAATTTTCATGAGCAGTTATTTTAACCACAAAATATTGATTAGCGTAAATACCAGAGCTAAAGAAGTTTAGAGTTGCGATAGTTAATTCAGCAGTATCTGTATTTAAATCTCCAGTATATAGCCCAAAGCCATCAACTTTTGGATCTAATTGGTCATCAAGCGGACTACCAACGTCACACCATCCAGTCGACTTATCGTTGCCACCAGTATATGTTGGGTCTGAGGGGACCTTGATCTCAACCATCACGTTGTTGTTTGCTCCCAATGTACCTGTTTTGGGTATGAGGGTTGCATTTCCGTAAATAGAAATTGTTAGACCACTGGCTTGAAGTGTCCCAGAGTTGTTTTTAAAGTATCTGTAATATGTTCTCTCGGAAATGTCAAGCGAAGAGTAGTCAGGGTTTCCTGCAGGAGCTTGAAGGTTTGCGTGACCTGTATCTCCGGCGACACCAATTTTTAGTGGAGAAAATACTTTTCCATTGGCTGTAACCATGCCATCAGCATGCTCAGCATATGAGGCAGTGTCATTTATCGACAATGTTGAGTTCCAAGTATTGGCTGACGAAGTTACCGCTGCTTGATTCGCATAATTGCCTGAAACAATCCTGTAAGTTTCCAGCCCAAAGTATTCGTCTGTTGCTTCTGTGGTACTCCCAATAGAGCCAGAATATCTCATGAAATCAGTTTTTGTTTGAGTCGCGGCGGTTCCATTTGATTTGAACGGGTGTAGAACTCGACCAGATATGCTTGCATCTTGAGAAGAAAAGAACGCTCCAGATATAGAAGTTCCGCCATTATAAGTAACGCTTGCCGTAACCTCAATGCTTGTTAGCTCACAATCGTTGGTTTCGTTGAGAGATGGCATGTTACATGAACTAACTGCACTATCAAAAGTATTGATGCCTGATCCTGTAATTCTGATATTAGTTACTTGACAATTTGATGGTAATGGAAATGAGATTGCCGTTCCATTTTGATAAACATTGCTATAGAAGTTAGACCCAGTAAATGAAAAGCTTGCCGTAGGATTTGCTGCAAAGTATCCGATTCCTGATTGATAATAGATGTCGGTGTGATTGAAGTCACTTAGAACAGGTGTCGACACATTAGTATCATCCACTGAACCAGATGGATCAACCACCCACTCAACATAGTTTGTCGTTGTATCGGCTCCTCCGACTCTGTGAATAACTCTAGCGTAGTTCCATCCAGAGTTCTGATCATTTACTCCAACAGAGTATGTTCCAGTTCTATAGTGCAATCTATAGTCAGGGATTCCATCTGAGGTCAGGGATTCTGCCACTGATGACACTGACAAACCGGTGTCATCGGTTATAGATGAAATTGCGTTTCTTGTTGACTCTAGGTCGATGGTTGTTTCTTCAGCACCATTGATCTCGAGGATAAGAGAGCCGGTATATGCATTATAGAAAGCATTGGAAGCCCCAGCAGATGCCGTTGGGTTTATTGTTCCGCCCATAACTTCGAAAGCTGAGAATACTCCTCTCGTTACATCTTCATCGTCTGAGAATAGTTCATTGACATTTACTGCGGTTAGTGATCCAATCCCTGCAACTTTTGAATATCCGCTAACTGAATTATTGCCACCAAAAGAAAGTTTTGCAGCAATACCTGCTGAATCGGTCAAATTTAGGTCAGCAACTTCATCTGGGGTTGCCGCGTCGTCTGTATCGGAAGCTCCAAGTTGGAATTGTAAAGTTTCAAAATATTTTGTCCACGATGCATCGGCTTCAATTTTTATAACCGCATAGCTTCCAGCTGGTATAGAAGCGGTTCCAAAGGTTATACAATGAACAGAATTTGATGTTGATGTTGTGCCTGTGTTGCTATTGTCAGATGCTCCATTGATTAGGGCACCATCGTTATCTCCAATATTTCCATAAGAGAAATTTTGCGATATATCCATCCAACCGGTTGTGGGAGGAATCTTAACAAAGAATTTGACATTATCAGTTGTCAAAGTTGTGTTATTGATCTTTGTGTTCTTTGTAGATGTAATCTTAAGATCATAGACAGGGCTCCCAGTTGTGTTCTCGAGCTTTCTGAAAAACGTCCTTGTTCCAGTAACACTAGAATAATCAGGATTCCCAGAGGGTCCGTTTGTAAGTGTTGAGAAATCACCGCTATTTGCTCCTTGTTTCGGAGAGTAAAGTCGACTATTATAAACAAGTAATCCATCAGTGTGTCCTGTTGCACCAGAGGATGTCATATGGTTTTGTGAATCCCATGTTCCTGAGGAAACTGCGCCTTGAGTTGAGTATCCATCGCTTATCAGACGATAATTTTCAAGCTCAAAGTTTTCAATTGTATTGGAATTCGCCGTGTCTCGGTGATAAATAAGGATTTCGTCAGTAATCACAGCTCCTGCTGTCGACAAGTTTGTTTTTAGTGGGTGAGACAGGTTGATGGAAATTGTAGCTGAATCGTCCAGCATTGTATCGTCATTTGTGTTTGTTGATCCTGTGATCTCGAACACTTTGTTATAAAGATCTGTTCCGTCTGTTGCGGGTAGCGATTGAGCCGAGATTGTGTCAACATTTGTTGTTCTATTGAAAGTTAGAACGTTTCCTGTCGGATAAGTAAATTTGTAAGCATTGGCCACTTCTGCGTTGTAAGTGATCGATGCTGATCTGAAGTATTCAACACCAGATAGATATTTTGACCCTTGTCCAGTAAATGTTGTTCTTTGATTAGAGATTGACAATGCTTGGGATGATGCATCTGTATCATTGAACCATTGAACAAAATTTGTTATATAAGTCGTTGATCCATATACATGCTCCACTTTCGCATAGTTCCAACCTTTATTCTGATCGTTAGGATCAATGACGTATTTCGCAGTCCTGTGTTGGAAGATGTCATATTCCGATCCATTTTGATCTCGAGCAGATGCAGACACGGAAACATCGAAGAATCCTGACCCGTTAAGATTTAGATCACTTGCTGATCCGGTGTTTGGATTGCCTGATCCAGCGAACCCGTCAAGGTTGAGAGTGTGAAGCAAAGTTTCGTTCAGATATAAGTTGAGAGATCCACTTTGTCCATTTCCAAAAGCATCATTGGAATAATTGACTTCGGTTGACTTTAGTTGCTCAGCAACGTTGAAGTTGATTGCACCGGTAATCTCTTGTGTTCCATCATAAACACCGAGGCGATAATCTTCTCCACTAGTTGTAACAGTGTACTGATCATCAATGCTCGGAGGAGAAGTAAATGAACCAGTTGATTCAACATCGACATAACCAGATGGGGCACTTGCTCCCGTATCAAAGGAAAGTTTTGTCTCGATTCCTGATGTGTTTGTATAGTTTATTCTGTCTACGGCTGGTGCGGGTCCCGGAACAATAATGCTTAGAATTTCATTGAATCTGTCAATTGCTGTTCCAATTGGAGTAGATGCTATAAAGTCAGTAAATAGACCATCAGTGTAAGTTCCATCTTCAGCATCGCCAATTGTTCCGCCGTCAGAGTCAGCACCAGCTGCGGATGTCAATACAAGATTGTAGCTTGAGTCCAAAGCGAGGTAACTTGAGCTATTAGGAGGAGTTCCGGCTTGCACGCCGTAAAGCTTTAGGGGATTGGAAGCAGCTGATATTTCCATGCTTCCTGTAAAGATATGAGTGTCGTCAGTTGAGTCCCCAAACTGAGTTGAACCGGTTGCTGAAATGTTTATTACGTTTCTGTTCTCGACATTGACGATTAGTTCGTTGGCTGCTAATGTTCCGGATACATTCAGATTCCCAGTGACGTTTAGCGTAGAACCATCGAATGTAAGATTTGCGGATCCGGCAAATGCTCCAGCATTATTATACTGAATCTGGGTTGTCGCTCCAGCTGGGGAGGTTGTGATACCAGAAAGGTTTGATCCGTCACCATAAAACGTTGAGGCAGATACTTCTCCATTGACGAGAATATTTCCTGTCATCTCCAAGGTTGAAGTTGAACCAGAAGTGAAAACTAAATCAGGCGATCCTCCAAAGTTTCCGTTGTCGTTGAATTGAACAGCGCCGGATGGTGGTGCAGATCCTGATACGAGACCGCCTTTTACAAATGCCCAGCCGAAATCAGCCATGGTTTTACTCCTTGACTAATTTATCCAACACCTACAGAGCCAGACCAGTTGCTTCCGGAAGGACTTATGTTATTTATTCTATCAACGGGAATGTTTGTGAGCCCAGCAATAACATCAAAGTCACCCGAACCAGTAAACCACATTTCTGTTACTTTCCACTCGAACCTCGGTGTGTAATATCCTTCATTGCTTCCATGTGTTCTATGTAGCTTAAAGCAATTCGCACCCGCTGTAGCCGAAAGGGAGCCGCTTGCAAACGAACATGTTAATTCGTTGGCATCATGATTGATAATTTGAACCCATCTTGTTACATAAGGGAACGTTACTTTTAAAGCTGTTCCTCCTGTTGCATCTAAATTTCCACTTGCGAATGGGATTCCGGAAACCTGATAGGATCCGACATTTCCGAGACCCGCTGTATATACATTTGATAAGCTCATTATTACCTCTCTCTTTTCTCAAGTAAATAGTTACTTTTTTTTATTGTTTCTCTTTGCCTTTCGTTTAGCAATTCTTTTGCGCTCGGACTTTGATTTGAACTCTTTGCGATCTCGGACTTCATTAATGATTCCGAGCTTTTTGCATTTCTTGAGAAACCTTTTGATGAATCTCTCCGGATTCTCATTTTTCCGAGGAGTTTCTTTAAAATTTGATGCCATTCTAATTCCCTGCCAACTTTGACCAGATACCGGTATTTACACCTAGAGCAGCGAGATTGACTCCCGGATCGTTTGGTGCAACTCCATCCAATGGTTTTGAACCATGAGGAGACATAGCGGATGATCTTCTTTCTTGAAGAGGTTGAGTGTTCTCAAACAAGTCAACTCCGTTATAAGCGTCTCTACCAATTGAGTCAAGCATTTGTCTTCTTCTAGCTTTCTGTTCACGCTCTTTCGCAGCATAATCGACTTGTGGTTGTTGATAAGTTGGCTGTCTTGACTCGACAAGAGGTTGAGCCGTGCCTTTTACAACTTCAGATATAATCGAAGATAGAATTCCCTCTTCGAATATAACTTCTTTGATGCACTCTTTGATCATTGGCTTAAGAGTTCTCTTTAGCTGTTCTTTGTTCATTTAGTCTCCAAGAATCTTTTTAAATAGTCCATCAATGTTTGTTTCTCTCTGTTCTCGCAACTTTGATGAGAACGACATTCTCATACCACCGCTTTGGCCCTTAGGATAGACATAGGCATTTGGTGTTGATGGTTCGGATACAATATCAAAACAAATTAGCTGGAAATCTTCTTCAACTGTTGTAACGCCCATTGACTCTTTTACCGAACCTAGGCCTCGAGAAGAAATCCCAAGTTTCACACCAGCATTGATGAGGTCCTTTAGAATACGTCCACTAGGAGTGTCAAGAACCTTGATTTTTCCCATTACGTCATTTCCCTCCCACCAGCAGTCGACTACCATGTGAGAAACGTTTTTTAGGTTGATTACGGAGTCGTCAGGGTGATCTAATTCACCTGTCGCTCTGTTATCTTTTACGATCTGCATGTAATTATCCATTTCTCTTTTGAGAACCTTTGATGGATATACACGACCATTTCCGTTTTTCTTATCTGCTGTTTGAATTCGTCCTGTAAGATATACTGCGCCTTCTTGTGTGATCTCGCGTTTTTCACGTTCGGTCAATAAATCTTGGCACATACCGTCAGGACATAGTGCGTGAAATTCTCTTAGCAATTGTTTTGACATTCTTCTCTCCAATAATAAAATGAGCGGGCGCTACCCGCTCGAGTTAGGATCCGCTGCAACAGCGACGTACCGGTTGCAACATCCAGCGCGTACTAATCATCGACATAATCACCCCCTGGTCTCGATGATAGTTTTAGTCCAAAATCATCGACTAAAACCGAAATCAAATAAGTCGTTCCTGCTCCAAGGCAAGAAAGACAAAAAGCATTTCCAATGGAAAGCTCAAAAGTAAATAGTTGGGTAAATGGGTTAATGCAGAAAAGAAACAGCGAACACCAAAAACCCATACACAAAGGGCAGTTCCAAAGCGTGTTCCATTTCTTTGTGTAATCTTTCTTTGGTCTAATGTCTTCGAAGATTTTTCCGTAGACAATAATGAATGTCATTCCGTATGCCGTTAGAATAAAGTTAAGTATTTCCAAGGTTCCTCACACAGATGCCGTATATGCTATGTCGAAGCCCTGATAGTCAGCTTGTTGAAGAATTTTCTCAATCTTGTCTGCACTATAGTATGGATCATTGTCCACTTCTTCCATAAATGTTCGATGGTTCGCTTCCATCTCGGCCATTGCGGATTCTGCGAATGACTTATCTTGATCACTCATTAGAGCAAAACTATGATCAGTTGCTCTACTTTGGCTGGGCTGCATAATGCAGTCATCATTTGGGTCGTCTGGTGTAGTTGTTCCGTCGTAGTCAAATAGCTTGCTTCCATCGGCAGTTGCAACTTTGGCATATTTAGTTTCATCTTTGTCAAAGTAATCCCACATGCGTCCGGCTGCTGCTGTCGATCCAGAATCCTTATCTGATGTCAAACCGCCACCAGAACCATTTGCAACAACAAACGCCATGTTATAAAGGAGCGAGCCGTATTTTTGTCCTCTAAACTCTTGGGCGGTGTAAATCGATTCAATCTGCCATGATGGTTTTGTTCCAACATTTGTGCCGTCAACAGCTTTACCAGAAATGCACGGACCACTATCTTGTAAAGAGGTAAGGCCAACTGAACCAACTATTTTGAGTCCAAATACCTTTTGATCAATCGTATCACCCACCCCTAGCTTATAAAGAATGAGTATTGCATCGTCGTCGTCAACTTCGCTATACATACATATACCGGTTGTATTAGCGCCTTTCTTTTCTTCTTCAGTCAAGAAGCGACGCCAGTTTTCCATTATAAGCTTTTGTTTCATAGATTCCACCAACAATATCTCTTTCTGTTCTCGAGATAATGTTCATCATCATGATTCTGATATGCTTCTTTTTCAAATGGGATATTGAAATAAGCTTCATCGCCCTTTTGACCTTTGAGTAGGTTGAGAGTCCACCATCCAAAGTAAAGAAAAATAAAGCCAATAAAAGCAAGCTCTAGAAACTGTTGGAAGTGAATTGTTTCGTGCCTCTTGGTTGCTTCACTCATCTCTCCTCGAGAAATAACCACAGGCCCAAGAGTGATTGCACCAATCTCAATCGGAGCAATGTAAGATAGCCAAACAGGAATTTTGCTGTTCTCGACAAATAAAGGTTTCCAGTGTTTCATTAATATGTATATCTCCCATATAGATAAGGTGCGAACAAGTTGTGTTGTAGGATTGAGCCCTTTTGCTCTTCTGCTGGGACTTCACCAAGCTCTGTTGAGTATTCTCCATCTGGTGAAAGAAGGTGATCATCGTGCATATCATCATAGCCGGTTCTTCCAGACATCATTGGCTGTTCCGACTCCATCCACTCTGAGATTTTCATAAGTGTGATCTCGACAACCTTTTCACCTTCGTGTAGCTGACCTTCGAGAGAGCCATAAATATTTCCGCCTTGGATTGACTCAATTTTAAGGACACCTTGTTTTCGAAGATACTCAAGCAATCGTGACTCAGCGCCATATACAAGATCGGATAAGGTTTCTTTTGCAAATGCAACAATCTTTTTTTCATTTGGCTTTACGACAATATCGATGTCCTTATGGTCCATAATCATGAGGTCTCCGTTTATTGCTGAGCGTAGCTGAAGCTTTCCTTCGACCTTGTCTTTCTCGACAACTTCGATCTTCACACCTTCCGGTTCTGGTGGTGCTTGTGGGACTTCTTCTGCTTCATCACCTGTGATTTTAATATTAACTGGCATTTCTCTTTACCTCCGCTAAAAGGTCTTGGATATAAAATACTTCCTCGACTATGGCTGAATTTAGAGGCACTTTTGCATAACCATCCAGCTTTGCTCTAACTTTCTTGAAATTTTCTTTTAGTTCATTATTGTTGCCTTCTATGATTTCGAAATCTACGGCTTCCTTGAGGCGTCCAATCTCATCATTCAGATAAGATTTAAGACCAAGGCCATTATCGGAAAATGAAACAATGAAGTTGCCAAGCAATTCTTTTTGTTCTTTCAATAGCGAGTGCTCATATGCTTCATTGAATCTTTTGACAAACATTTTAAATTCTAGATTGTCGACATGCTTCATTTCTGTCATGACTTCTTCTTTTCTTGACAAAAAATTTACCATGTTGTTCTCAAGCATGATTCTCTTTTTTGCATTTAAGTTATCATTCTGGAAGAATAAACCAAGAGTTGCTAGATCTTTGTAGTTCGGAACAAAGTTGGAAAATGTTTGAGACCCAAGTGCTTTGTTGATTTTATTGATCAACGCCGTCTGTTCGTTGAAGATTTCTTTGCGCTCAAGCTTGTCAAAGTCGACTTTGCTTTCCTGAAGAAGTCGTCTTGAGAAATCTTCTTTCGCCTCTTTTGTTTCCATCAAGCTGCGATAAATATCAAGCTCTTGCTTAAGAACCTTTCCTTTTGAGAAAAATTCTCGCAAAAGACCCTTGACTTTTGTTTGTTTGACTTTGTCTTCTTTTAAGATTGCTTTCGTTAATTCACGAATCAGACATTCGTAAAGAAAAGCGGTATTTCTTTTCTTATTATGTTTCATGCTTGTCTTCCTTTTTCGTTAATGACTCAATCAGCGTTTTAAGTTCGCTGCTAGTGTTAAATAGTTTCTCTTCTTCAATTTCGTTTGACTCGTAAATACCTCTTGCAAGAGAATCCATACCTCCGAATCCAACTTTGCCGGGCCAAGTTGTTCTTGAAGTTGATCCTCGGACTTCTCCGCTAAATGCTTGATTCTTCATTTGCTTTGAGAATCCACCTTTGCGATATGAGGATTGGTGCCTCTTGTATGGTCCTCGAGGTTTTGCATCGTCATCACGCTTTGCTGGTGGTTCGGCTAAAAGATCTCCTTCTTCGCCTCCAGTATCTCCACCAGTGTCACCCCCGAGATCACCACCAAGGTCTCCTCCTAAGTCATCTCCGCCTCCTAGATCGCCACCTAAGTCGCCACCAAGGTCTCCACCTAGATCGCCTCCTCCAAGGTCTCCGAGTCCCCCACCAGCGTCTCCGCCGCCTTCGGCTGGTTGAGCTGCTGCTTCAAGAGAAGCCATGTATTTCTTGTCGGTATACATTTCACGCTGCATTCTGAGATATTCATCTTGAGACAATCCAAGAAGATTCTCGGACACCCAACGACGTGAGAAATATCCTTCGGTAGCAGCTCCGGCAATGTCGAACTTGGTTTTCCAATGTTCGAGCTCTTGCATCTCTGCAATCTTAGAAGGATTGTTTAAAGAGAGCTTGAAGTTGAGAAGATCATCGCCACGGTAGCCCAACGTGTATAGATGAACAATCCCAACCTTTTCAAGCTCAGAAATTAAAACTCTTTGTAATCTTTGGATTGTTCTCGCAAACCTGATGTCTTTTTGTGCGAGGGTTGTCTTATCTTCGGTTGCACCTTCGCCCATTGAGAGGTAAGACTGTGGAACCTTCAATGCTGAGAATAGTTTGTCTCGAAGATATTTAACGTCTTCGATCTGTGCTGTAAACTGGCCTCCAGGAAGGTTGATAATGTCTGTAGAGCTTTGTCCGCCCTTGATAGGGATAAAGTAGTCCTCTTCGATGGAAAGTGGGTTATAACGCAAATCTACGCGTCCTGTTGTAGGGTCTACAACTTGG
>Ga0222716_10000194_pt1 | contig 50541 bp, 31 predicted proteins | sample C33_13DmetaG_FD_165044 | JGI IMG/M metagenome (GOLD analysis project Ga0222716, IMG submission 165044) | Estuarine water microbial communities from San Francisco Bay, California, United States - C33_13D | ecosystem: Environmental > Aquatic > Marine > Unclassified | place: USA: California... | reverse complement strand
AAAGGTTCGCCTCTTCCCCCATGTTCAAGAAGAACCACATGGTGGCGTGTTCATGGTCGATGCAGCCTTGGTCGAGGTCGTTGCAGAAGTGTTGTGTGCACTTTCGGCGGTTTTGTTCACCTTCATTGCCACACTTTCACGCTCGCCCCGAGCAGAGGCTACCGCTCAAACTGTCATCTTCGTTCTCTTGATGTCCGCAGCCGCCGTGCTGTGGCTCCTGCCTTCAGTGGGAGGTTCGCTGTGGGGGTCGAGTTATCTGCCTCGTCCACTGGCCTTGTTTTGCATCATTTTAGCGATTTCAGCGCGTATGAACATCAAAGGAGAAAACATCTCTTTTGGTGCCAACCCTCACTCGATAGGACGAAAGGAAGAGGAATGATCAGACGATTTCCCCTTGGGGTTCATCGTCACCAGAGGTGCATTGTTCGGATTCTTTTGCCATTTTTTGGTCGATGAAGGTGCGCATGTAATCTGGAAGTTCACCGTTAACGAAGATGACATCGCTGACATGCTCCAATTTCTTGAGCGAGTAGTAAATCTGCATGGCGGTCATGGGAGTGGACGAACAACCCGTACAACCTCCGTCGAGAGAGAGCATGATGTTCCCGTCGCTGGTGTCAATGACCGTGACCACGCCATCGTGCTCGTCAAGGATTTCTTGAACCGGGCCGATCTCGGCCAAGATCTCCTCGGCACTGATGCTCATGGAGCAGACCACACGTCACTCCTCTTTCAACGATTGCCTCATCAAATCATTGATTTCTTCCGACTTCGGTGATAAAATTGGAGTATGGAAACTGCCTTTGAGACGGAATTAACGGGGGAACGGCTTATGAATGCCTCGCAGGTCGCCAAGCCAGTAGGTGTAACTTATGATGGAAAATATACCAATAATTGCTGCGGGCGCAGGCCTTGCTGGACTTGTGATTGCTTTTGTACTGTATCAACAAGTAAACAAAGTGAAGATTGACAACGAAACGGTGGCAGATATCACACAAGAAATTCAAGACGGGGCCATGGCCTTCCTCTTTGCAGAATACAGAGTCCTCTCTGTCTTTGTCATCGTGGTCGGGGCTGTGTTGGCCTTCATCAACGATGTCGATACATCAATCGCCTTCTTCGCCGGTGCTATCGCATCGGTCCTTGCAGGATTCTCAGGCATGCGTGCTGCAACCTCGGCTAACGGTCGTACCGCTATGGCTGCCAAGTCTGACGGTCAAGCCGGTGCACTCGCTGTTTCCTACAACGGTGGTGCAGTCATGGGCCTTTCCGTTGGTGGACTTGGTTTGCTCGGAATCTCTCTCATCGCTTTCTGGTTGGGTGCAGGTGAAACAACCGACGGCGCCCTCAACCCGGTGAGTGCGGCTGCAGGATTCGGTATGGGTGCTTCATCTATTGCTCTCTTTGCTCGTGTGGGTGGAGGTATCTACACGAAGGCTGCTGACGTTGGTGCTGACCTCGTCGGTAAGGTCGAGGCAGGAATTCCAGAAGACGACCCACGCAATCCCGGTGTCATCGCTGATAACGTCGGTGATAACGTTGGGGACGTCGCAGGTATGGGCGCGGACATCTTCGAATCCTTTGTCGGTTCCATCATTGCAGCTATGGTCATTGCCAATGGTTTTGACAGCACAGTCGCCCCGGATTATATCCTGATGCCGATCATGCTTGGCCTCATCGGATACATCGCATCCATCATCGGTGTGTTCTCCATGACCTTCCTCAAGAACGGTAGCGACCCCGCTGCGGCTCTACGCAACACGACCTTCATCGCTGCTGCTCTGTTTTGGGCCGGCGGTTACCTCGCCATTAATCTAGAACTTATCAGTGTTGAATTGGGTGTTATGCACTCGGTTGTCCTCGGAAGTATCATTGGAATTCTCATTGGTCTTGTGACCGAATATTACACCGGTATTGAGCCGGTCTTTGGTATCAAGACAAAGGCCATTCCTCACATCGGAGAAATGTCCAAAACAGGACCCGCAACCAACGCTATCGCAGGTCTTTCGGTTGGTATGATGTCCACCTTCATTCCCGTCTGTCTCATTGCTCTCGGTATTCTCGGGGCGAATGAATTTGGTGGAGAAGAGTACGGTCTCTACTGCATTGCAATGGCTGCTATGGGCATGCTTGCTACCGTTGGTGTGACCATGACCGTTGATGCATACGGTCCTGTGGCAGACAACGCTGGCGGTATTGCTGAGATGAGCGGTTTGGGCGACGATGTGCGCGCCATTACCGACGAACTTGATTCCATTGGTAACACGACCGCAGCAGTCGGAAAGGGCTTCGCAATTGGCTCAGCCGCACTCACTGGTCTCGCCCTCTTTGCAGCTTACACCGCTGCTTTGAACACAGGAACAGATACGCTCGACTTGAGCCTCAACAACCCAATGGTTGTCATCGGCCTTCTCATCGGCGGTGGGCTTCCCTTTGTTGTCGCTGCCATGACCATGACTTCAGTGGGCAAGGCTGCTGGTGAAATGGTGATCGAAATCCGACGCCAATTCAAGGAAATCCCTGGCCTCTTGGAAGGTAAGGAAGGCGTGAAGCCCGACTCCCAAACCTGTGTTGATATCTCAACCAAGGCTGCTCTACGTGAAATGGTTGGACCCGGCCTTGTTGCCGTTCTTGCCCCGGTCATCGTCGGTTATGCCCTCGGTTGGGACGCATTGGGTGGCCTGCTTGCAGGTTCCCTCGTCACCGGTGTCCTCATGGCCCTCTTCATGGCCAATGCTGGTGGTGCTTGGGACAACGCCAAGAAAGCCATTGAGCAAGGCCACATTGAAGGGGCGAAGAAGGGCGATGCTGCTCACGATGCTGCCGTCATTGGCGACACCATCGGCGACCCCTTCAAGGACACTTCTGGCCCTTCCCTGAACATCCTCATCAAATTGATGTCCATCGTTGCAGTAGTACTTGCTGGAGCCGACGGATTCCTCAGTAAGACCGGTCTTCTTTGAAGCACGTGATGAGCGTTAGCCTCTTGAAGGCCTCATGCTACGGTTGGCCATGCGTGGCGCCTTGATGCTGGTACTGTTGATGCTCTCACTGAGCCTCGCAGGATGTCTTGAGGGCCCTTCCGTATCGAGCAATTCAATGGGCGATACGACCGAAGACGAGTTGGTGCTTCCCTCTTGGACCATCGGTGACCAGTGGCTCTACACCTTTGTGACACCCCAGTTTGGTGAAGACAGCGCTCGCTTGGTCGTCGCTGACATCGATAACGATAGTGGCCTCTACCGACTCGGCATCTCAAGCGAACGTGAGGCCCAACGCCACGCCGTCATCAACCACAACCCCTTCTTGGGACGCGTGACCATCGACGGCCTCTCGGTTTACGAGCAAGGTGAGGCACAAGCTGTGTTCAAGTTCCCGTGGCAAGAAGGCGATACCTGGCAATTCACGCTCTTTGGACAATCATGGTCGGCTTCGACCGCTTCGATCTACAACGGCGTGGCTGATGTAACTGCTGATTCCTCAGACGGCCACCGCCTGACCTACGCCTTCAGTGGCCGAAACGGCTTTCTCGACTCCCTTGTTTGGACGGATGATGAAGGAGTCGAACAACTTCGAATGGAATTAACGCAAACGAAATCGAATTACGAAGGGGATGTCTATTTCTACCAGGCTCGTGACCTTCTCGATAGCATCTATGAAGAAAACGAGAACGACATCTATGATACCTTCCTTGACAGCGGACATCCCGATGGAGAAGACTGGGACGTGCTTGTATGGTACATCGACATCAACATTGCCGGAGGAGGTTCGGGTACATTGAGCATGAAGGACCACCAAGGGGCATCTCCGTTGACCCGTGCATGGGGCTCAGGTGCGAGTGAGAAAGGTGCTATTGGAACCATTCCTTCCTTGTCGGGTGATTACTCTCTCACGGTGACATTACGTGGTCAGTCATCACTTCTTCACTTCAAGGTCGCTGGTGGAATTGTATCTCAGTGGACGCTCTGAGGGATTCCATGCCAACGCTCATCATGATGCATGGGATGACAGGCGACGCCTCAATGATGCGTCCTTTTGCTCAAAAGGTATGTCCCGAAGGGTGGACGTTGTTGGTGCCTCAGGCCCGCTATCCACATCCAACACGAGGATTCACGTGGTGGCGCTACGAAGATTTCGGTGCTGATGTGACCCGACGTCTCAACCTCTCTCGGGTTGAACTGGTCGATGTCGATGCAAGTCTTTCACAATTGGAACAACTCATCGCCCAAGAAGCGCCCATGGGACCACTTGTCGTTGGTGGTTTTTCACAGGGTGGTGCCATGGCCCAAGAGATGCTCCAATTGCCCATTGCCGACCGCATCCAAGGTGTCATTTGCATGGGTACTCGTCTGGTGCGCCCGATGGAATTGCGTCTGCGATTGGGTGAACTCGAAAACAAGCGTCTGTTCTGGATGCACGGAGAAAAAGACATACGAGTTCCTATTGAGGACGGATGGGCAGTAGCCCATTTGTTTGAATCAGCAGGATGGGCGGTAGAACTTGTCGAACATCCAAAGGGTCACATGATTCCACTTGAGCACCACGATGCGCTGAAAGAGTGGTTGCTCACGTTTTCTTGAGATAGCGGTTTGTTTCGTCAAAACCTCCGATAAATATCGGTCCACCATCCCTCAAATCAAACACGACAGGTACGGTACGGTGGTTGGTTACTTCCACAATGCTTCTCCGCATCCTGGGATGTTCGTCAAAGTTGAATTCAGTGAAGGTAAGTTCACGCCCGTTGAGCAGATTTTTCAGGGCCTTGCAATATCCGCAAAAATTTCCTGTGTAGATGAGAAAGTCCGTGCCTGCTTCTTTTGCGTGGTCGAGAATCATAGCTTCACTCATGGCAAAATGTCAGGCTCCAACCTGTATAAGACCTCGCTATGTTAGCCATCCTAAGGTATCAATTGCACTCCTGAATTCGCCAGTCGGGTCGTGATTCATCACCACCCACCCGTCGAGGTCAGGAATGGTGGGGTCCTGCATGGCAGCATATTCTGCGGTGGTCAGCAAGGCCGTTTTCTCAATCCAAGGGCCAAGGATGTCAGTATTGTGGTTCCCTTGTCGCAGCACGAACACCTCAACACCCTGCAAGGCAGCACTTTTTGCAAGTATTTCAACGATCAAAACTCCCATGCCCTCAACGCTGTCGAGGCTGACCCCGAGATTGGACTCCCACGTTGATTGGGTTTGTTTCCAACGGCGTCCGTTCAATGAGCCGAAATCGGTGATGACCATCAATCGGCCAATCCTGCCAAGTTTGATACTTGCCAACGCAGCATGCATTCGTTCCACCGAGTTCGTGAGGGTAGAGAGGTCACTTCCCCCTTCCCCGTCGGTAAAGACAACAGCAGCATCACATCCATCGGGTTGACGTGTGAGTTCGAGACCGTCGATGGCTCCAAAACACGGGTCGCTCAATGAGCGCCCCACGATGTACAACCGAGGCATGGTCAATCCAAAGCGTCCCCTTTCATCTTCCTTGCCGTCGGCTAGCATGGCTGATACTGCTAACCCTAAATGAGTCGGCGTATTCCAATAACCATGGCGGAGTTGGTGTTCATACTTGCATCCGACGGCAACAACGCCGTCCTCGCCAGCCAAGTGGAAAATCAAGCTGTTGAGATGGGCCACTCAGTGACGACCGTCCATCTTAACGCCTACGAATTCCCAATGTATACTGTCGCTCTTGAACGAGACATCGATGAATTGGAAGGCTTAGAATCGCTGAGTAAGACGCTCTCTCAAGGTGATGCATGGATGGTGTTTGCTCCTGAGTACAACGGTTCCTATCCTCCTGTGCTCAACAATGCCATTGCTTGGCTGAGTCGAAACGGTGATGATTTTCGTATACTCTTCAGGGACAGGAACGTCGCACTTGCAACGCATTCTGGCGGTGGAGGCCATCATGTCATCACGGCCATGCGCTTACAGTTTTCATTTCTCGGCAGCAATGTGATTGGGCGCTCATTAACGGTCAACAGCAAGAAAGCAGCCAACATGGACACAATCAAGGCGATGCTCAACAGTCTCACAGGGGGTCAACAATCATGAAACGAACACTCGAATCCATTGTACCAACGAATACAGTCCTCGAAGGTGGAGGATTCAAAGTGAGACGCCCGGCGGCCATGGGCCGATTGATGAGCCCGTTCTTGCTTCTTGATGAAATGGGCCCAGTCGTTTACGCGCCAGGGGAAGCAGTGGGAGCACCTTCCCATCCACACCGAGGTTTCGAAACGGTCACTTATTTGCTCGCAGGCGGCATGCAACACGCAGATTCAGCTGGCAACAGTGGAGATTTGAATCCAGGTGATGTTCAATGGATGACAGCAGGGCGTGGCGTCATACATTCTGAACTTCCACAAGACCATATGATGGAACACGGTGGTAAAATGCACGGATTCCAAATATGGGTCAACTTGCCCGCCAAGGACAAAATGATGCCCCCACGCTATCAGGACATACCTTCCAAGGACATTCCAGAAGCCACGAGTGAAGACGGAACAGTATGGGCGAAGGTCATCGCCGGAGAGGCTTTGGGAACTTCTGCCGTGATTGATACGGTGATTCCAATCACCTACATTCACATGAAGATGCAACCGGGTGCTACCTACGCACATGCCTGCGAAGCAGATCATAACGTGATGGTCTACACATTTGGAGGATCGGTGGCCATCGAAGGACGGTCGCTGCATGATGGCGGACTTGGCCTCTTGTCCCCCGGAGATTCCGTGGAATTGACGGCTGAAGAAGACGGTGCAGAATTTCTCATTCTTGGAGGTCCTGAATTGGACGAACCCATTGCACGGTACGGACCTTTCGTGATGAATACACGGCAAGAAATCTATCAAGCGGTTGAAGATTACAACAACGGGACGCTGGCTTGAATCCTTCTTGCGCCCTGCAGGGTGCGAGTTCTCGCTTCACAATGTTGCAGCAAAAGAAACGATTGCGTCGTAGTCAGGCTCGACACCAGGATTTTCTGCAACCCAACGATGAGCAACAACACCCTTCTTGTCAATCACGACGACAACACGGTTTGCGCACATGTAGCCTTCAATGCCACCGAGTCCAACAAAGGATGCATCATATGCTTGGACGACCTCACGGTCGAGGTCTGAGAGCAAGGTGAATTCAAGGTTGTACTTGCGAGCAAATTCAGCGTTCACCCAAGGTGAATCAACGCTGATGCCCAAAACAACGGCATTGGATTCGTTGAGTTTAGCGAGATTGTCCTGAAAAGCACACATTTCTTTGTCGCAAACGCCAGTAAAGGCTCCGGGATAAAATGCGAGGATAACGGTTTGACCGCTGTAATCTGAAAGATTGACGTCACTTTTGTCGGTGGTTTTCAAGGTAAAGGCTGGCGCGGTATCTCCGATATTGACCATGATGGGGGCAGCGTTTCTCTGTCCTTAACCTTCTCGCTACCTTTCGGTGACCTTCGAGGTCGAAAAGGAGCTAGCCCGTTGGCACTCAGGGTTTGTTAGAGTGCTCGCGCCGGGATTCGAACCCGGGTCGACGGGATGAAAACCCGTAATGATGGACCTGGCTACACCACGCGAGCGGCAACCCGTCCACCGACGGCCTATTCATAACCGTTCCCATTTCAAAAGATGTAGCCAGCATGATGCTCATGCATGATTGGGGGCGTCTGCGTCCAAACCATCCCACCAACGGTAAGCGAGCCAAACGACGCCAAGGAGGGCGATAAGGGCCACTGCGAGAAGAAGTTCATTATCCAACACCCACATGATGGCGTCAAATGCACGTTGCCCATAAAGACCGATAAGAATTGCTTCAAAGCCAAAGCGACAACCACGACCAATCAATCCAGCAATCAGGAACGGTCGCTTTGGCATCTCTGCCATTCCTGCCATCCATCCAAAGACTTTGTACGGAATCGGTGAGATGGCAGCGAGAAAGATTCCAAAGGAACCGTAGCGCTCCGTTAATTGTCGTAATTTGGTGAGGTGTTTTTCTTGACCAAAGCGAACCATGAGTTTCGACCCCCATCGCTGCCCAATGAAATAGCCAACCAGGCATCCGAGAACGGACGAAACGGTCACTACGAGCCAAAGCCACACCACCAATGGCACGTTGCCCGATGCGTTGACCAACATCGGTATGTACACCAAATCGGGCGGTATTGGTTGAATAATGGCCTCAGTGAACGAAAATACGGCCAGGCTGGCAGGACCGAAGACATCGAAGGCTTCCATGAAGGATTCCTTCCAACTCATGTCACTCCCTTGCGACCCCCTTTCATGAAGATAGGGGTAAGCGGTGACTTCATGGGGGAGATTCTCATGTTCGGAACATGCAGCGGGTTCTCGATACGGCAGCCCTCTTGCACTGGCCGATGAATCAGTTGGCTGGAGGGATTTGTGCAGAATCCCAACGGCGGGAATTGTCTCAACTCAGTGAAGCCCGTTCGATGTTAATTGATGCGGCTGACCTTCAGTGGCAGGATGCCCCACAAGATTGGATTGAACGAGCCAAACAGGCTGCATCTCAAAGCGGTGACTTGCCCCGACTTTCAGACGTTGATGTGGACGTGCTGGCTTTGGCATTGGGTCACCAGGCTCACCTTGTCACCGATGATTATCGTCTGCAAAATGCCTACAGGAGTGCTGGTGGTGAGGTGAGCGGTGTTGCCAATACAACCTCAAAGGCAGTGTGGTCTTGGTCGCTCTACTGTACGGGGTGCAGAGCAGAATTCCCTGTTCCTGAACATGTAGAGCGCTCGAAGAACAAGGATGTAGGGTCGTGCGAACGTTGCGGGTCGCCTCTCAAGGTCAAACGGAAGCGAGGATGAACTTCACTCGTCACTGCTCAATGCTTCAAGGGCACTCACTTTCTTTTCAAGTTCGTCAATGGCCATTCCAGCGGGGTTGATGCCTACAGCCTTTGCTCGTTCCATGAGGACTTGGTCTGGCGTTCGACCGCCTGCTTCAAGATCAGTAACAGTTTGTGCAGCCGTCGCTAATTGCGTGGTATCATTGAGCCCTTTCTGAAATTCGCCCTTCGAACGGCCCAATGCATTGGCCATTTCTGGCAGCTTATTGGCTCCAAATAGAATGAAAAACAAGCCGAGTAGAATGGTCAATTCCAAAGGTCCTAGTCCGCCCACCATGGTGCTTCCTCAACATGGGGTGTTCGTGCCCATTGTTGAAGGCTTTCCTCCTTCCTCGTCCTTTACGACCCTTTAGCCGCCACTCACTGGGGGTAAGAGGGCGATTTCACAACCGTCGACAAGTGCTTCATCAAGGCTGCAACGCGTCCCGTTGAGTGCAACGGAAAGGCCGAAATCAATCCATTCTTCAAGCCCCTGTTGAATCACAAGTTCTCGGATTGTGAGTGGGGGGGTCAAATGAATGGTATGGCTGCGGCTGCCGAGTCGTTCCCCTAGCGGGCCGAAGGCGAGCAGCGTGATGGCAATGGTGGTTGCATCGCTTCCCATGCCAGTGCCTACGGGCAGGACTTTATGAACACAATTCTCTTTGGTCCACTCATGACCAATGCTCTGGTAGCCACCGCGTTGTGGAAGTTGTATCAAGCCGGTGAATCAACGGTTCAGGCTGTGCGAGGGGTTGACTTAACGATTCAATCCGGTGAAATGGTCGCTGTAATGGGTCCGTCGGGATGTGGGAAAACCACCCTGCTGAACATCATTTCGGGCATTGATGAACCTTCATCGGGTGCTGTGAATGTGAAGGGGCAACCGCTCTATGGCATCAGTGATGATGCCCGAACCGACTTGCGTGCGGAACACTATGGCTTTATTTTTCAGGATTTCAACCTTCTTCCTGTCCTCTCCGCAGTGGAAAACGTTGAGCTACCCTTGCTCCTTCTAGGAAGATCTCCAGGTGAGGCACGTCGCGAAGCAACCGCTGCCCTCGAACGTGTTGGACTTGGTGATCGCAGTGAACATCGCCCTGCCGAACTTTCAGGGGGCCAACAACAACGGGTTGCGATTGCCCGCGCTATCGTCCATGAGCCTTCCATCATTCTTTGCGATGAACCAACAGGCAACCTCGATACGGCAACCTCGGAAGAGGTGATGTCCCTCATCAGCAGCATGAATCAGAATCTCAATACCACCTTTCTCATCGTCACGCACGACCCCGACATCGCTGCTCGTTGCCGCCGAAGCATCACCATGAACGACGGGGTCATCACGGCCGACCAACAAGCAATTGAGACAGAGGAGGAATGATTCTGCTCCTCCTTGTTACGCTGACTGGATTGGCTACGGTCATCCTCAGCGTAGCCTCACTTTTCTTGTCTTCAAGATTCTCAAGCCTTTCATGGACCGCTCGCCTCATCCTCATGTTTGGTCCAGCCGTCGACGCAATTCTTGGGCTCTATGTACTGGACTGGATGGGCTTGAGTTCTTTGAATGCCGTCATGGGTGGAATTCTTTTTGGCATTTTTTCCCTGACCTTTCTTCAACCCTTCTTCATGCCCCAACGGCTGGTTGTTTGGCGCCTTGCAAAGGAAAACATTCGCCGAAGAAAGCGTCAATCCGTCCTGATGGTTGCGGGTTTAATCATAGCCTCAGCCATTATTACTTCCTCACTGGTGGTGGGTGATTCCCTCGATGCAACCGTTGCTTACGAGGTTGAGGCATCCTATGGCGCCACCGATGTTCTGATTTCCGGTCTCGACCCGCAAACTGGAGCAGGTGTACAGTTTTCAACCGAAGTAGCGCGTTCGGTTTGGCAAGGAATTGAACAAGACGATGTTCTTTCATCTCAGGTGATTGGACGTCAATACGGTGTGGCGAATGGAGTGAGCCTGACCTCAGAAGAAGGCTTGGCTGAACCGTCGGTGTCGTGGTTCGCCCGAGATGCGAGCGTCGATGCTTTGGAAGTGTGGCAGCCACTTGATGTCACAACGGGCATGCGTTTCCAAGACCTTGCCGCTGCCAACGACGGGGCTCTCACGCCGCAAGTCGTCGTCAACCAGGTGGCGAGTGAACGCCTTGAGATCAAAGCAGGTGACATTCTCGAGATGGGTTGGTTCGTTACTGATGATGGCCAACGTGTCAAACGTCAAGCGGACGTTCAGGTTCATGCCGTTGTAGCGAACGAAGGACAGGGCGCGATGGCAGGCACACGTTCTCCTGCAGTATTTGCCGACCTATCAACAGCACAGACCTTGCTCGAGGCTCCAGGTGTTCTCAATCGGATGTCCCTCGCTTTGGTTGACGATTTAGACGACGGGGCAGTGGAACAAGCAACGGAACGAATTGAAGAACTGTTCAATCAACGCTTGACCGCTGACGACGTTGGAATGAATCTCACCTCAGACGAGGGCACTGGCGCCATCACCATTTCAACCACAGCAGGATTTGGACGCATTGCAGGCGAGGATGTACAAGCGCTGCGGGAAAATGCGAGCATTCTCATGCCTGAAACCACCATGATGGAGGTGCTTCAAGTCCCACTCATCGATGTCGTTACGGATGAAGAACCACTTCTCACCTTGGCCGATGGGGACGTGACTGAACTGTATTCCTCAGGAGATGCGCTGTGGCATTACGGTCCCGCTGGCGCCGGATTTGAACTGACCGAATCCCACGAAGCGTGGATTTGGCAGGCTGACCAAGGAGGCTTACTTCACGAGATTGCATTTGACCCGACCGGAAAGCGTGCACTCTTAGCGCACGACCAAGGTATTCTCCTTGCTGATGAATCTGAGGTTGAATCATCATCGGTTGCCGAGTTTGACACCGAGACTCCTGCATTTGCAGCAGTCTATGGTGCTCAACACTGGTATGTCCTTACCGCTGATGACGACCAATGGTCCTTGCTTCAGTTCACAGATGACCTATCCTTGAACGCAACAAGAGTTCTCGATATCCAGCGACCATCAACGGTATTGGGCTATGAACTCGCCTTTGATGGGGCTCTTTATCTGGAAGTCGAAGGCCTGCTCTCAAAGCAATACTATGTTGCTGCTTCACCATCCTCGGGCAATTTCACATCGACGACAGAAGCGATGTGGCCTTCTGGTGGCAACGTCAATACCACGACGCTTCCCGAATTTTGCACTGGTATTGCCGATGTTGCAATGTCTCCAACGACGCATTGGTGCACGCATGCAGAGGGGCTGGCGAGATGGAATGCATCAACGCTTGAACTGGAGAGCCTACGATTCCCGATTGTGTCACAGGCTCAAGGGTTTGGTCAATTCCCTCAAATGTTCCTTGCCTTTGGAGGTTTGAATTCCACAGTTGCCGTTGATGCGGGGGATGTTCTTGTTTCCAACAGAATGGAGGATCTCAACTTCTCGGAGAATCAATCGCTTTCAGTCAAGGGCATTCTCCCTTATGCCTACGGCAACGATAGCGCTGTCGATTTGACCTATGCAGGCTTTTATGGTGTGATGCCAGGATTTGAGCAATTGGGTGAACTGGACGCCGTTGTCCTCGGATTCATCAGCCTCAATGATGCCGAACTTCTTGCTCTCGCAGAGGCGGATGAACGCTCAATTCTATTGATTTCAAGCATGTCCAATTCGACCGATTCTGGCACCATGGAAAGCTTGCGAGATTGGTTTGATGAGCGCAGTACGATGGACGACCTCTTCCTTGTGGCATCACCCGTGAAAGTACAAGCGGCTCAACAAGCGGAACAATCCTCCGGACTTCTTTCGGCGATGTTTCTCGTTTTTGGCACCTTCACGATTGCAGCGGGTGTACTTCTTTCACTGACCATTATCATGCTCCTCGCTGATGTCCGGCGAAGTGAATTGGCTGTGGTGCGAGCACTTGGTCTGCGGCGGAGTGATGCCCGTGCCCTCTTTGTACAGGAAGGTCTCATTTTAGCGCTGTTCGCTGGAGGTATCGGCTCTCTTGTCGGCCTTGGTCTGGCTTGGGTCATCTCTCGTGCATTTTCGACGATCTTTGCATCAGCAGGTGCTCAATCCTTCAGTTTCTCTTGGTCCGTAGACTCCTTTGCAGCAGGGTGGATTTGGGGCACGCTCTTGGCCGTTGCTTTGTTGTGGTCGGCCAGTGTCTTCAACTCACAAGTCAATATTGTTCGGGCCTTGAAAGGGGGTCGTTTGACATTAAAAACAGGCGTTCCTTGGGGCCTCTACCTCCTGCAGGTCGGCGCCCTTGGAGGCGGGATACTCAGTCTTGCAGGCCTTGTATTCCTCGGATTTGACAGTGGGATTGCTTACGTCGCTTATGTCTCCTTGGGGGCTTTCCTTATCCTTCTGCTGACGCCCGTTGTCACTTGGCAACTGCCTGTCATACTCGGTTCAAAACAGCCTTGGAAGCGATGGAAACGGCACGGACCACGCAATACTCTGGGTGCCATCGGCTTGCTGTTTCTCCTTTGGACAATCGCCCTCGCTCCCGTCGATCCCATTCGATCACGTTTGGAGGCCAATGAACTGGCGTTCATTGTGTTAGGACTCCTGCAGGTGATTTCGGGGGTCATGGTATTGACCAGTCTCGCACCTCTCCTCGTGCAGACGCTTTCCAAATCACGTGCGATCACCCGCCGCATTGGTCCAGTCGGGTCCGTCGCCCTCGCACACCCCTTGGCTCACCCCATCCGCACGGCGGTTGTGATGGGCATGTTCTCAATCACCATGTTTTCCGTGGTTGTCCTCTCGGGTTATACCGACCAATTTGATACCTATTCCTCGGATTTCGTTGAGGAAGCAGAAGGGGAATTCGAGCTCCTTCTCACCGCCTCTCGTTCCCGCCCTATCGACCTTGACAGCAACACCAGCCTGTGGGGTGTGAACGATTCTGCGATGAAGAACATCGATGCAGTGGGGGGCGTTTATCGCTCACCCATTCATTTACAGGATAGCGATGGTGAACGAATGCCCTACGTCTTACGAGGGGTGGATGAAGGGTTCAGAAATCACGGAGGTTTACCCCTTCATGTGTGGGATGAGGCCCTTGGTGAAACACAAAAAGAGGCTTGGAAATCGGTTGAACGTTTCGATAATATTGTCTTTCTCGATGCCTCATTTGGATTGGAATCTACCACCGATGGCGCCACGATCGTTCCCTTGCAATTTTCAATTGGAGATTCAATTTTGCTAATTGATTTCTCCAACCCCAAAAATACCCGAGAAGTCCAAGTTGGGGGCTTCCTTGAACAGTCCTCCTACATCTTTTCCCCAGGTGTCTGGATGAGCAGCACTACGGTGGATGAACAATTCGGCGGAGAGATGACTCGCATGTACGTGAGCGTGGCTACTGACGCAGAAGCAAGCACTGCCAAATTCTCTTCCATGGATGCTTCGCCCCAAGGCAAATCTACAGAGGAGCGCCAAGCAGCAGCAGAACTCGCTGACGTACTCTCGAGAAACCTTGCATCACAGGGAGTCTCAGTACAAACGGTGGCTGAGGAAATCGCCATCATTCAATCCCTTGTACTCGCAATACTTTCACTGTTTGAGGGCTACCTTGCGATGGGCCTCCTCGTTGGTGTGGCGGGAATAGGTGTAGTGACCGTTCGAAACGTGAGCGAGCGTCGCCGCACCATCGGTATGCTGAGAGCGATTGGTTTGAGACAACGTCAAGTTCTAGCAATTTTCTTTATCGAAGTATCTTGGATTGCCATGCTGGGCATGCTCAATGGATTGTTACTTGGCTACGGCTTTCACAGAGCCCTCTATCAAGCAATATGGGAATCGGAGGGTGCAGCATTCACCTTCCCGTGGACATCCACCCTTCTCTTGTTCCTGCTTGGCTGGGTGATCGTGTTCTTGACGACGTACCTGCCTGTGAAACAGGCTTCAAAAATACCACCTTCTGCGGCTCTGCGTGATTCATGAGTTCAATTGTCATGATATTTACACGCTGAACAAAATAACTGCTCCATTCACTCTTTGAATTGAGCACTGAGTGTCAAAACGCATGACTAAAAAGCACTTTTTGATGCAACAGGGGCATAAACATCGTTCCTATAGTATAAATACAACGCATGGCGTGGTGAAGTACACCGAACCTTCGGGGGTATAGACATGAAGAATATGACACCTGTAATTTTGGGGTTGTTAATGCTGACGAGTTTTTTCGCAGTTATTGACTTCACCGAACTTGAAGAACCCATGGTAATCGAAGACACCAGCGGCCGTGCAGGCGCTGACCCGTCCGTGATTGCTATTACAACGCCGAAAGAAACATCTTGCGACGACCGCGGTTGTCGCAACACGCTAATGGTTGGAGAAGAAACCACCTTTGCTGCGTATATCCAGAACTCTGGAGATGCCAACATCGAAGAACTCTCCTACACCGTTACCGTCTATCTGACCGACTTCAACCGGAATGTCGGAATGATCGCTAAGGATGCGAGTGGAAACGACCTCCGTTGGGAAAATCTCGTCGCCATGTGCGATGACGGTGCTGTTTGTGATTTTGATTCCACAACCGCTCCTCTTCTTCCAGGAAACTACCTCGACGGAGGCAAGTATACCTTGCAACGTGCTGGGGCAGACATTACATGGACTCCCGTTCAAGGTGAGTACATGGTTGAAGTCAAAGTAGCCAGCCCAACAGATGCCGATGCAGCTAACAATGCTGAACTCGTCTATGTAGTCGTTGAAGACTGGTACGATATCCAAGTTGACCTTTCATGGGACTCAACGGAGCAAGATATCAAAACTGACTGGACAGACACCAGCGGAGATTTCACACTCACTGTGATTGCAAACGGCTCTGACACCTTTGACCCACGCGACGTCCAAATCCGTCTTGCTCTCTCCGGAGACTACAACTCAGCTACTGCTTCAGACGGAACTGACCTTACTGCAAACAGTGGTATTACCGTCTTGACTGCTGGATCGCCAGCCACCGTGAACATCTACGAAAACGAAACCGACCCTAACGCTACACAGACTGCAACCCGCAACGTCCTCTCATACCTCACTGCATGGACCTACACTGGTTCAGTCGCCATCAACACGGCGCAAAATGAATCCACCATGAAGGTAGAGGCAGAAGTCATTGGATACACCATGTACGGCCCCTTTGAAGATTGTATCGAAAGCAGCGATGCCACAGAAGGTAATGAGAACATTACCACATGGAACAACCTCTGTGAAGTGTCCGAAAACAATGACGACAACCCCCGAACAGATGCTGATGAAATCATCGGTACGACCTTCACCTATCACGACATCCGTATTGCACGAATGGGTGTCTACCAGGGTTACAACTCAGACGGTACTGGGCTTCCATCAACATTTGTCCGAGCAGGTGAAAACTCCGACCTCAATGTCGGCGCATCACTGATTTACGCTGACGTTGAACACCGTGGAAGTAACGGAATGGACGCCTACAACTGGGACCTCAGTTACTCCATCAGTCTTGACGGAACACTCGTATTCAGTGGAACGGCCAATGAATGTGTTGAAGGTACGGATGTGCCCTACACGCACCAACCGCTCGGCGGATTTGGCTCCTTGGTCGGCTCAGCATGTGTAATGGTGACTCTTGAACCAGGTGAGTATGAATTTGACTTCACCTTGACAATGGACGACAAACCAAGCCCAGAAGGTGAACCAATCGAATGGATTGGTGCCTTTGATAAACGTATGAGTAACAACATGGAATCAATGACCGTTGACGTCATTAACAACCTCCCACTCATCACTTCCTTTGAACTGGTGAACACCGGTGACCTGGTAGTCGGACAAGAAGACTTCCTGCAACTCTCTGTCACCGCGTTCGATGTTGACGACCCGTCTGGTGACGGCTTGTCATTCTACTACTCCTATCAGGGCGGCGAAATGCTCGGATGTGGCGAGCGAAACCAAACTGAAGGCGGAACCACCTGCAGCACTCCAATCCTCGGCGAATATGTCGGAAACTTGGCGATCAACATCGTCGTCAACGATTCCCACGGTGGCCAAGTCGCTCAAACCATGATGTTGGACATCTGGAACGATGCAGTTGCTCAAGCAACCACCCCTGCAGGCATTACTATCACATACCCACTGCAATACTTCGCTTTGAGTGACTTCAACATCACCACCTTTACCGACGAGGACATTGCAAGGTACGATGCTGTGCCTCTCGAAGGATTCTCCGGAACCTATGCCGCTGTGGCTGCAATGGACTATGCCCCAAGTACAACATTCCCTGCCAATGATATCTTGTCACAGTCGCTCTCAGTAACTGTTGACAAGACCCTCGAGGCTACGTCCTTGTGGTACATTGACGGATCAGGCAAGTGGATTCTCTTCGCTGACACTTCAACCGATGTTGATGCAACAACTGAAGAATTCACGTACACCATCCCTGCAAACAGCCCCGTTGTCCCATCAGGCACAATGGTGCTCATGGGTGGAGAACTCGCTCAGGCGAGCATCCCCGATGCATCCGTTAGCGGATTCAATGCTGAGGCACTCAAGGGTGGCGCCATTGGTGTTACCTGGGGAATCACCGGTACGCTTCTTGGCAGTGACAATATTGTTGTGACCATCTGTGACGGACAGGAAGACTGTGCTGAACCATTCAGTCAGACTGTTGCTGATGAAGACCGTGCGTATTCCTACTCGGGTACGAACACCGACCATGGCACTGTTTACCATGTATCCGTTGCTGTTTGCAACGAAGAAGGTTGTTCAACAGCTGGAAAGGGAACGGTTACGGCCGACAAGCAAGTTGATGGTGGCGCAGCAGCTACCGACCTCAAGATAGAGGAAGACGGCGAGAACTGGATCGTCAGCTGGGACGTTACTGGCGACACATCTGATGTTGATATGTGGCACGTTTGTTTCCAGCGTGGTGAGTCCTTTACGGCTGCTGAGATGCCAGCCACGTGCCCAGACAGTGTGATGGGTGCTGATGCTAACACCATGACCATTGCTCAGCCGACTGCAGCAGGTACCTTCGAGTACTACTTCACCGCTGTGCCAATGGATGCTTTGGGTAACATGGACGCCGGAGAATCAATGAACAGTATCACCTACAACCGAGCCGCAGATAACTCGAACGACAACGACGGGACAGGTACCATCGGTGACGATGGCGACGATGCTTCAAGCAGCGTGCCAACCTGGACCTGGGGTCTTATTGGTGGTGTAGTCATTGTTGCCTTTATCGCAGGCGCTTTCATCCTTTCACGAGGAGATGGCGAAGGCGGCGAAGGCAAGGACTGGGATTACTGATTCCAGAACCTTTGGTGAACACAACCTCCACTCCTAGCGAGTGTACAACGCTGGAGGGGCCGCTACGGCGGCCCCTCTGGCTTTATTCCTTCTTGCAAGAATCTGTGATGCCTCATTTGGTGATCACTTCCATCTTCCTCTGCTGTCTCAAATCCAGGAGGCACATTCCACATCTTTGGAAGGTTCTTGAAACTACGTTCGTTTAAGATGATTTCTGCCTTAGAATCTTTTTTCGACTCTCGAAGGAGATTTGCGAATGGATTGAGTGATATTTTCTTCAAACAAATGAACTATTTCGATACGAACGATATCGAGAGATAACAGCCTAATACGTGTGCTTGAGCGGATTCTTCAAACATTTTGCACCCCAACCACTATAAGTATTGTAAAGTGTGGGATGCAGTGCATACAGTGCGTATGAGGGTGAATGACCTATGTTGGGAAACAAGAAAAACCAAAAGAAAACCGTCTTCGGCGGTATCGGAATTGCACTATTGTTGTGCGCATTGATGGTGCTCATGCCAATGAGCGGCTACGTCGACAACAATGAAAGTGCAGAGGCTGAGTTTGTGGAAGCAAATTCAACTGGAGATGAAGAAGATTTCTTCAAACTCCCCGAAACGCTTGCCGAAGCTGAATATGAATATGACCCATCGCTTGAACTTCAAGGGATGCGAGACGAGAAAACCAAGGCCTATCTGAACGAAGATGGATCCATGACGCAAATGATTGCGAGTGAACCTCTGCATTACATGAGCGGCGAGGGTACTTGGGAAAACATTGACTTGAACATCAAGGCAGGCGTTCAAGGGTGGAGTGTCACAGAAAACACCTTTTTGACACAATTCGCTCCTGAAGCTGCTAACGGAATTTCCGTTCAAGCCAACGAGTGGGTCGACCCGATCATTTCGGGATTGAACCCAATGCTCGTCACACTGGATGTGACAGGAAGCGCTCCTGAGCCTTTCATCACAGCACCTAGCCCTAACGGCATTGAAGTCGGTGGCAACGTCATCCGCTACCCACTTGCTGAAGGCTACGACTTGGACTACACCGTTGAGTCCACACAAGTCAAGCAAAACCTCGTCATCCGTGAGGCACCCGTACTCCCCGAAGCCGCAGCATGGTTCGGATTGAGCGAAGGCCTACGAATGCCAGCAGGATATGCTCTCTTCTCTGGAGAAACTGAACTTGGCGAAGAACTCTTCCAAACGCAGGAAGCACTTCAAGTTCGCAATGTTGAAACCGGCGAAATTCTCGTTGAGATTCCATCTCCAATGATCATCGAGCCCGAAGCAGGCGAACCCTACATGGGAACCTTCTTTGTGCAAGTCTATGGTCCAGAAATCATCCTCATCACCGTGGTGGATGCGGATTGGATTACCTCTGACGATCGTGTCTTCCCTATCGGGCTGGACCCATCGATTCGAGTGAACTCCAACTCTGGTGGATACTGTTACAAGTACTACGCATACTGTTACACGAACTCCTACCGCTACCACTATCGATACTACGGTTCCTACTACTATGTCCCATGGCACAAGTTCGCCTTTACCTCAAGCAACCAGCTTCCTTCTGGAGCAACAGTTGACAAAATTGAGTTCAAGAAATACATGAGTTCCGGTAACTCCGGTAACCGAAACGCCCAGGTCAAGGTCCTCGAGGGCTGTGGGACAGCACCTCGTTATTCATGGACAAACTGGGGCTCCTCTTCGTGTAATGGAAATTCCATTGCAGCAAGCTACCTCGCCACTAACTACGGCGGTACTGCTGCTCGCTCGTTGATTGCTTCGATTGGTAACTCGCCATCTGCAGGTACCGTGAACCTTCGCGGTACTGGATGGAAGACTGTTACAATGTGCAACTCCGCAACTGCATGTGCTGCCACAACTGGCGGTGTGTCCATCATTGGCGATGCCGTCGCCAACACTGGAACGGTTGGAATTGGTGAATTCTGGAGCGGCGGTAACGTTTACTTCTACACCTACGCTTACGCTTCTGGAAGCCGTAACTCTCACATCTTGGTTACGTACTCTGGTGGTACGGATGCAGATCCCCCAACGTCTGATTTCATCCCGTACACCGGTATTGATTCCTACATCGAAGGAGAGCGAACATTCCACGTCAAACTAACCGATATGTCCGGTATTGACACCACTTCGAGCGGTGCACCTCAATTGTACTACTCCACAGATGGCGGAACATCCTGGAGCAGCACCACTTATGGGTTGGGTTCCAACAACCAACTCGATGCTGGTGAATTGATTTCAATCGGCACCTGCGGCAGCACAACTACAGATTGCTACTTCAAGGCACGAACCGATGACCTCTCCTACGGAGATGATTTGCGATATTACTGGAAGTACCAAGACCTTAACCAAGGTAGCAACGGTGCAAACGTCGGTTACACACCTGCACTCACAGGTACCCAAACGACGCCTACACCCTACCAGGTTGACATCGTTGACCCTGCAAATGCACCAACAACACACAAGAAGATGACCGTGTTGACTACCGACGTGCACGCAAGCAGCCAATACAGCCCGCAAGGCTTCCTTGACCGACAAATGACTTACTACAGCGACAGTGACGAATACTTCTTTGAATTCGACACCTCAAACTGTGGTACTGGCTCTACCCAATGTTTCTACAGTGGAACGAGCACATTCTACAACAACTGGCTTACTCGCTGGAATCAAGCACCTGCTACCGGTCCCTACGGTATGGACAGCGGTACGAACAAGGGCAATCAAAACATGCAGGTAGGCAACGGTGGCTACCTTCAAATCACCGCCGCTGACGGACCTGGAATGAACTTGATCTACCACTATGACGCCACAAAGAACCTATGGGGAGTTGTCGGTGTCGGTACAGAGACTGGAATCGACGCACCACTTACCGGTGGTGCAGCACCAACACAATCTCTTGCATACGGTGTTACTCAAGCCTACAAGTTCGCTATCCCAGGGGACATCACTGGTGACTTTGGTACCTTCAAGTTCAACTCAACTGGAAGTTCGACCACAGCCAACCGCATGTGTGTGACCACCAACGGATGGTATTACTTCTACCGTGCTACATCCTACGACCGTTGTACCTCTGCGTACTACATGATCTACAACTCACCCAGTTCATACCGCTGGAGCGGATTTGCGCTCGGTAGCGGTTACTATGGCCGTCAAGCCTCAACTGGGGACATGTCTTACAAGGTCGGAAATGTCGCACCTACGCCAGACACATTCAAGCCTGATATGATGCATACAGCAATGAAAGATTCTCACGCTAAGACTCGAACTGTGTCGGTGTCTATTCTTGATGCTGGTGACCCAGCAGCAGGTTTGAACACAAGCAGTTCAGCCGGTGTTGGGCCTACGCTCTATCACCGAATCACCCCTGATGGTGGTACTGCTGGTACGTGGACCTCAACTGCCATGACTCAGGAAGCCGGAAAGTCTCGAGCCGATTGTACACTCTCACAATGTACGTGGAGTGCTGATGTCGAGGACTTGGAAGTTAACGACACTGTGGAATACTACTTCACCTCACGAGACACATCGACCGTCAGTGCAGGTATCAACGTGAACACTTCGTCTACCTACTCCTTTGAGCGCGGCGACCCGAACAAGGTCTTCGTGGTGGAATGGCATGACCGTCAATACTACACCTATGGCACAGAATGTACCGTTCAGGCAGCATTCTATGACGTGACCAATGAGATTGAATTCAAGTACGATTCAGGCTGTAAGGCTACTTACAACTCCTGGTCAATTGGATACATGGATCAAACACGTTCCAAGGGTGCAAGCATTGCTCACTCCGCATCTACGAGTTTCAACAGCAACCCTGGCCACACACCAACCGCTTCGAACTTCCGTATCTCAACAGATTCCACAAGCCACGGCTGGGAATCCTTCGATAAGGGACTCGTTGAGCTTGCAAATGCTAACACTGCTCTCTCAGGAACTTCCAACGGAGGACCATACCTCTACTACTGTATGTCTTCCTACTATTGGAACACCAACAAGAACAGATGTAACGCTAACATTGACATCCCTGCTGGTTTCGAATTCGAGTATTTCGGTACCACCTACGATGGTGATGACAGCAACGACCGTATCCAACTCAGCCGACAAGGTTCAATGTACTTCATTGACAACGGAAATACCAACCTTGAGCGTAACCTTTGGACCTACCATCAACCTGCTCTACCATACAGCGGTTCAAGCCTTGCTCGACCGGGTACAATCGCTCCGTTCTGGACTGGATACAACGCTTACTACTGCTACACCACTTCGAGCACTGACTGTTCAACATACTACCGTGTGATGCCTTACGAAGGCAAGGGAACTGATGTCACCTCCGACATCACTTCTGACCCTCACTGGGACCTTACCGACAGCCCAATTCGAATCAACCCTACCAACAAGTACCTCACGGTCAGTTCCGACTTGACCATTGAGCCTGGTGTGCAAATTCAAATTGCTGCAGGAAAGGGTATTTCCTTCGACGGTTCTTGTACCAAGTTCACAGCTATTGGTAACTCATCCAACCCAATCAACTTCACCGGAATGAACGGTGCTGACTGGCTAGGTATGGCGTTCACTGACGACTGTACTACATCTGGCGGAACCGACGATCGACACCAATTTAGCTACGTGAACTTCAACAACACTGAAGATGCTGTATTCCGTTCAGGAAGCCGTCATGACGGCTCCGGTCCGTCTTGTGGTTCTTCCACAGCGGATTGTAACACAGGTAACTACACCATGTCTGAAGTCACCTTCACCGATGTCGGTGCAGTCTTTACTCACGGCAGCGGTCAAGGAACGGTTGTCACAATGATGGACTTCACCATTGACGGTGTTGATGAATCGTGTTTCTACTTCGCAGAAAACACCATGGCTACACTCCTCGAGGGTACCATGAAGAACTGTAACACTGATGGTAACGTCGGAGACGGTGCAATCATGAGCGTTGCTGGTTCTTCTTCAGGAATGCTTGTGGCGGAAAACCTCACTGTTGAAAACGCATATCGCAACTTCGTGAATATCGACCTTCAAGACGTTCGTGTGTCCAATGTGACTGTGACCAACACAGCAGCTCAAACCGGTGCGGCAATCAAATCCGATGCCGGTGTAGGCTCTGATGTCTACATCAACAACGTGGACATTGATTCCTATGCTGATGTGAGTATCTTCGCAATGGATAGCATGATCCTCATGGACGTTGACTTCGGTACTGCTGATATGATGGTGGTTCCAGGTGGAACCTCGCAGACAGGCAATGGGCCTTCCAGTACAAATGCTGTTCTTGACACCATCACGGCTGGCGATATCTCAATGCAACGTATCCATCCAGGTACCTTTACAGACATCACGGCTGGCGATGTTACGCTCACTGGTAGCGCCATCACCAACGAAGTGATGGAGATGGAGAACTTCGACATTGGGGCTTTCACAGTGACTGGTTGCAGTTGGATTATGGAACTGGATGCTCCTTCTCTTGATTCATTCAAGAGTTCAGCATCTTGTGCCACAGCAAAGAACATGGTGACCATCAGCGATGCAACAATTACACACAGTTCAACCACGGACCACGTGTTTGACGGTCGTAATACACACATCGCCATCGGTGAATCGACCATCTCAAGCTCTGTAGTTAGCAGCACTGGCCCCTACGTCGCCAAGGCACGTACGGGAACCAATGTCGTCTTGATCGATGTTGCAATCAACGGCAACGACTGTTCTGACTCCAGCGGAGATACAGGTGATTGTTCCTTTGATGTTTCATCATCGTTGTCCAATCCATCCATGATTTACTTTGGTGGACTGGCTAACGCATCCCTCTACCGTCTTGCAACCATCAACGGTCAGCAAACCCGTGTGTACAAAGCCGATCACGTCGTGACTGCATCCCTCTTGGACAGCAACAACAACGAGTTGTTCCAGGTTGGAAGGCACATAACCGATGCTGACGGAAATACGAGCGTTTGGGTCGTTGTCGAGGACAGCGATGGTACATCTTATGCAGACCACGTCGTCCGTGCATTCGGTACCGCAGGTCAAAATGAGACATACCCTGATGATTACCCAGACATAACTCTCGCTAGCGACTGGTATCCTAGCGGCGGCTACACATGGGGAGCTCACTTGGACTTGCTCCTTGAGCCTGCTCCAATTGTCTTTAACGACCCCACGCTCGACTGTTACAAGTTGATCAACGATGCTGCTTACAGCAACTTGTCCGGAAATTACGATGCTTCAACCAACATGTTCACCTTTGATGATACTTCCATCACCGTCGCAGCAGATCTTATGCTCGATGGTTGTGGATTTGAAATTCAAGGTGGTTCGCTCCGTGTGCTTAGTACCGCCACATCCACTCCAGTCATCGTGCTGAAGGATGGCGGCTCCATCACGGCGAACGATGACGGAACCTCTGGAAACCCAGCTGCTATCCGTGCGGTCTCCCCGACCTACGGCCTGCACCTTGACATCCAAAACGGTGGTAGTCTAACACTTGACCACGCTAACATGCGTGACATTGCTCAAGACACGGCTACTGATGCTGCACTCCTTATCGGAAATGGAGCCTCCTTGACCATGCTTGACTCAGCAACCATCTTCGGTTCAACTGCGTCATCTGATGAAATGGCAACCGTGAAGGTTGATGGCGGTTCATTGAGTATCAGTGCATCCAGCATCATCAACACGGGGCAAACCGGAACGGCTCTTTGGATCGAAAACGCTGGCGCTACAGTCAATGACGTGATGGTGAAGGATGCTGCTGTGGGTATCCAATCCTACAACGGTGCTCCACAAGTGGATGGTTTCACCTCCAACGGTAACACCGTTGGTATCGCAGCATACGGTGGTATGTCTCTACCAACCATCTACCGAAGTACTGCGCTATCTGGTGCAAGCAACGGATGGACAACCTATCAGATTGACCTTTCTTCCTACCTTGGAACAGGCAACTTCCTTCAGGTGGGTGCGAACTCCATCTGGGCTGGTGGAAACGCACACCCTTCCTACAACTATGCGTCGAGCAAATACTACTTCATCACCGACCGAATGAACATTGAGTTCGAAGATGAAAACGGTAACAGCTGGAACGTCACCGATGATGGCCAAGAAGGATACTACCCCTACGGTAGCAACGACCCAGCCGTCACCGCAGGAACACACACCTACAACGGTGGTTCCGGTGGTGCTCCATCATGGCATTGCAATTACTACGGCATCGAATCCCCCGGAGACAACTACGGGAACTTCGACGGTTACTTCTACTACTTCTACCGCTACTGGCTAGGACAAACCAGCGTTGGTTATCCTGACTACTACGAAGCACCTGATGAATTCGGTTTCGACTGGGAACAGACGGATATCTCTCCTACGGGAACTTACCAATCACGTTATCCGTACAAGTACTGGGGCTACTACTCCCCATCCTTCTACTTCAACGGTGTCTACGCACCTCCTGAAGGAAGCAACGGACAACCATCAAGTGGTCCTGGTCAACCTGGAAACGTTGGAAGTCCACCAAGTTATGCTTCCGGTGGTTACCCCAACAACTACGGTGTCTGCCTCGACTATGCTTACACCTACTACATGAACTCAGGACAGGGCGCTCGTATGACCTTCCCGGTCGTTGACATCTCCAATTCCGTTGCTAACGGCGGAAATATCTCCAAGCTCACCTTGTGGATGGATGTCCTACACCGTGGAGCAGACAATTACCAGGACCGCTACGACTTCGTAGCCCGTGCAGGTAACAACCCTGGCGATCTTGGTGATTACATGCGAGAATCTGGTACTCCTCTGTTCAAGGAAGGTAGCATCATTGGTTCCGATTACGGTGTCCAAGTTGGTGGCGCCTTTACTGCAGGCCACTTTGAAGATATTGATGTCACCAATCCTACACAAGCTGGATTGAATGTCGTTGGACAATCATCCGTGACAACCAATCGCTTCAACGTCTCTGGTGGTAATTACGGCGTACTCGTCGCTCAAACTGCCTCTGGCGGTGTTGACCTCGAGAACATCGACCTCGAAAATCAATTGCTTGCTGGAATCTACTATCAAAACGACCTTGGTGGCGACCTAACGGGGTCCATCACTGGTTCCGCTGGTGCAGCATTCAAGTACAGCAGCAACACTGATTCAGATGTCACAATGAATGCTTTGACCATTCAGAACAACGCAGTTGGAATTGACGCTGGTGGTGATGGTGACTTCACTCTCACTGATGTAACGATGAGCAACACAAAGGATGTTGTTATCTCTGGCTCCTCAGTGATGGATTACATTGAGGGAAGCGTAGATACATCTACCATTGAAGTGACAGGTACTGGTGAATTCTTGCGTATGCGACAAGTAGACGTAACTCTTCAAGCCAATGTATCAAACGTCGCTGAAAATGTCGTGGGTACCAACGTCGTACTCAAGGATGCTTCAGGTGAAGTGGCTGGAATGGCTGAAACGGACGCTAACGGTGTTGCTCACGATATGACCTACACTACACAAACTGTCGACAGCGGATCCTGCGCTAGCGTATGTGTGCTCAACCTTGGTGGTTACAGTGCAGTAGCTGTGGCGGAGATCGCATATTCGTGGACGAGCAGCAGCGTCAACAACGCTGACTTCCGTTACGACTTCCACGACATTAGTTTGACTGATTCCGCTGGAAATGCCGATACGATGTACCTTGAAGATTCATTCACGGCTCGTATTTGTGACTCCTCAACGTCATACGTGAACGTTGCACCATGTTCCGGATTCCTCAGCTCAACCGGTAGCCGAGTCTTCAATTCGGGACAGGCTAACGAGATGACCGAATACGGTTACCTACGCAGTCACAGTGGAAACGACCTTGCTGGCGAGACCGTCATGATGGACGCTCCATTCATGTATCTTGCCACTGGCAAGCACAACTGGAACGGAAGTACCTGGATCTCTACAGCATCCTATGATTTCGATAATTCTAACCGTATGTATCCTTACTACAGCGGTGAAACAACATTGTACATGAACGATGCAACCGTGACAGCAGTTGCGGTCAGTGACTCAGGCGATCCTCAAGGATTCAACATCGGATACCGATATTACTCCTTGAACACCTTCATGAACAACACGACCATTTCTGGTATCGCGACATTGAACGGTGCAATGGGCTACGGCTACTACAACAGCTACGAACTGGATGACTTCCAAATCACAAACAGCACCTTTGTCCACTTCAAAGGATACACTGAGTTGAACAATGCTATCCAGTACACCGACATCTGTATGGTCATCGGTGGCGGAGAAGGTAACATTGTGAGCAACAACAACTTCGTGAACTGTGGTGTCGGTATGATGCTCGAACGTTCGCCATACTACTACAGCCACAAGACAAACGAGGTTGGAGCAGACAACATGACCATTGCTGACAACACCTTCACAAAGGGTGGAGAAATTGCTGACATCTGGCTCTACAATTCCAACGAAGCTCAAGGTGTTGAAATCTCAGGCAACGACATGAGTCCAAGTAACGGCCATGCTATTGCAGTGTACCCAGGTGGCACAGCGGACTTGTTGATTCAGAACAACGATATCACTGGCGGAAATGATGCAATTTATCTCGTGGGAGTCTACAACTTTACCGTTGACAGCAACGATATTGGTGGCATCGCTGACCCAACTTCAACTGGTATTTCCATCAGCGAAGGCAGTGGTGACATCACCGACAACACCCTCACGGATGCTGATGGTGGTATCTACCTCGATGGTATGGAGGCTCCTCCATCACCTACGTCCTCGTTGTGTTCGATCGGCCGAAGCGATTACCGAAGTTCTGATACCTGTTCATGGACACTTGCCGCTGGCAAGAGTGCTGACCTCAATCTCGGAACAGACAGTTGGGGCTACGAAATCAGCTTGGAAGTCACCAAGCCTGACGGCACGAAAGACACATGGGGAACCTACTCCTTCAGTAGCAACTTCTTGTATTCACCACTACGAACTTACAGCGATGCGGGCAATTACACCCTCGTTGTTTCGGACTCGTGGGGTGACGGTGGTGCAGACATCGATGTCCTTGAAAGTTCATCAGGCTCCTCCGCATATGCTGGACCTGATGTCAGTGGAAACACCATCGGTCTCTCAGCAGGTCGTGTTTCACCGAACGCAGTGGGTATTTCCGCTATTGACTGTGATGGTGTTAGCATTCAATCGAGTGCTAACTCAATCACGCTCGGTGACAATGCCATCGTGATCGAGGATTGTTCGTACAGTGACGTCGGTTCAACCCTCACGGGTTCAAGCACCTCTTCGACTGTAGGTATCTTGACTGACAGCAGCAACAATCCTTTGACCCTTAATGGAACTGACATCAGCGGCTTCGCCACTGGTGTTGACAAGGAAAACGGTGACCTCGTCTTGATTGGCGATGCAACCATTGCTGGAACCGATTACGGAGTCTACGCAGATGATGTCAACGTCATTGCAATCGACGCATCGGTTGACGGTGGAAGCACCGGTACCGGTCTGCACGTCATCAACAGTGACGATGTGTGGGTCTACCCAATGGATGCATCTGGTTACATCGGTATGTATGTTGAAAATACACCATTCCGCTGGGACGGTGGTGTCTCTGACGCTACAACAGCCCTTGCCGTTAAGGATGCAGAAGGCAGTGTTGAGAACTTGACCTGGTCCGCTTCAAGCGTCCAGATTGACGCTCAGGCTGGCTCCCATGTTACCTCGATTGGAAACACATTGGACCCGTCGAAGATCAACGTTGCAACATCTGCAGTCATTGACGAAGCGAACTTGATGTCCATTGAGGCCACCCACTTGGGTGCTTCTACAACCAGTGATGTTGCTCTGCTTCTCATGTCTACGGACAAGGAACGTGCATCCTATGTCTCAACCACCTTCCAGCCTGAAGCAATGTCTGTTGACGGTTCGAATGATGATTGGGTCGGTGGAAACGCCCTCAACCCATCAGGCTACGCAATGCCCGGTACCATGAGCGGTGACGGAACAGACGACTTCTTGGTGACCTACATCGAAGGTGACGGTATGTACTTCGGTATGACCAACAGTGACCTGTCCAACTCTGACGTCCTGATTTACATCAGCACCGACAGCAGTGGTTCAGACGTTGGTTACAACGGACTCGGTGGAGCTCACAACCTGCCATTCAACGCAAACTACGTGTTGTGGGCTGACAGTGAGAGTTCCTATGACCTCTACAGTTACGGCTTCCTTGGCTGGGGACCATCCAGTTTGAGCACTGCTAACGTCGACGTTGACTTCTCAACATCGCTTGCTGAGATTTCGCTCCCATGGAGCCGAATCGGTGGCATGCCATCTGAGATCGATATCGTCGCAGTGGTGCAAAGCGAGACAACCGCTGACATCAGTGTGGCTCACCCATCGCAAACCCTCGACAGTGCAGCAACGCTCCAGAACTTGTCCAAGTTCATGACCGTTGAATTGACACACGATGATTTGACCGGTGGTTCACTCAGCGACGAAGTGTTGGTCTACCAATCCTACAAGGGTAGCGCCACAGCCTCAGGTCAGAAGAACTACGACTTGATGGTCAAGACTGTTGCTGACTGTGCCTACGACTGGGCTACCGTTGATGATATCTCAATGGCTACCAACGTCGTGTTCAACGATGGATATGTCGCAGGAACTGGAGACACATCAGATGTCCGCAGTACCATTGACATCTTGCGTGCTTGCCCAGTTATTGACACTGAAGGTACCGACACTGACGACGGATTGGTTGACTTCTCGAAGGATGAGGACTCTGGTTCTTTCACCTTCAGCCTTACCGACCTCGCAGATGACGTCCAAGATGAGGAATCCTCCTTGAGTTGGGTTGTTACCGACGGCACACTCGTCGCTCACGACAACGTGCTCGTTGATTGGGCTCAGAACGGCCAAGATGTTACCATCACGCCGCTCACAGACCAATTCGGTTACATGGTCTTCTCTTTCGAAGTGACAGACAGCAACGGACTGGTTGACAGCCACAACATCACCTACACGGTGAACAACATCAACGACAAACCAGTGATCTGCAATGTTGAGCGCTCTGACTGTATGCCAATCTTCTCCGAAGATGACAGCAACTACAACATCCTGCCAGAAGGATTTGGTACACACACCAAGTTCCTCGGCGATGTGTCGAACGCTACACGTTCCTACATCCGTGACATGGCCAACGAGCAATCACCTGCACGACAGGTCTACACCTGGACTGCCGGAGCCGTTGACCTCGGAACCACCGATGCTTGTTCTGCGTTCAGTGTTGACATCGTCAACAACGAGTTGACCATCACTGAAAACACCAACAACGAGTTGGGTGGAAAGTGTACGGTGACCCTCGGTCTTGCTGACGACGGTGCCGAGAACCAAAACAGCGATACTCTCGATGTTGTGTTCTCCGTTGCTCCAGTCAACGACGCTCCAGTCATCCTTGACTGGAACCGAACGACAGAGACGGTTATGGTTGCTGACAACGGTTCAATCCCTGCTCTCCCATGGTCCATCTCCTTGATGGAAGATGACGAGAACGTAGCGAACTTGACCTACGACATGTCTGCGATCAAGACGGACATCGACCACGAAATGGACGACCTTGTCTGGACTGTTGAATCCACTGACCAATGTGTCTACACGAACTACTTCACCACGACCATCGTTGGTGACGACCTCGTGTTTGACCTCATTGAGGACGCAACTACCAACGCTAACGACTGGGAAATTGACTACTTGAACAACAACGGTATCCACCAAATCGGTCCGTCTGGTTCTGAATACTGTCAAATCCGTTTGGTTCTACGTGACACACCAACTGCACCTACTACCCAAGGAGAATACAACACCTTTGTGCCTAATTACGACCCAAGTGTCATGGCCATTGCAGACTACCAGCAAGGTGTTGCTACCAAGGAAATTGGTGTTCGTGTTGAGAACGTCCGTGAGCAAGTCCCTGACTATGCATTCGATGACCAAGCTGGATTCAACTTCAACGGTGTTACCAACGTCATGACCGGTACCTATGTGCCAGTCACCGTCGGTATCAACGGTGGCGGCGATGAAGGTCCATACCGATACGACCACATGTTGGCTATCACGTACCACACGGACGGCCATGATGATGTTGAACAGACTCGTTACTACGCTGTGCCTGATTACGGTGCAACCGTCAAGTACACCGAAGATGTTTATGTCACCAAAGACACAACCCATGTTTGGGTTGAGATGGACGTTGTGACCTGTTTGGCCAACCCATGTGACATGTCAGTGACAACTGCAGACCGCTTCCAAGCCGACGAACCTGGATCCCACTACGCCATCATCAACAATGTGCAAAGTGACGACCCATGGTCCAAGCCTGGTCAATACGGTAAGAACGCAACGAAGACCTCCGAGCGCCGACCACTGCTCGAAGACAGCAACTGGTGTAACAACATCATGACCTCCTTGGCTACCGCTGACGTGTGCAACCACGCCAACCAGCCATCGAGCAACTTCTTGGCAACCAGCCAGAACTTGCCTGATGTTGTCGAAACGATCGGAGCAAGCTCCGTGCCATCGTTCGCACCAAGCATTGTCGCAGTGGCTCTCACCGGTCTCTTTGTGAGCGCTCTCTCCTTCTCCAGCCGCCGTGCTGATGATGAAGAAGAAGTTGAGTCCATGAGCGAAGACGACGCTGCAGTCAGCCCTGTGATCGCAACCATTCTGATGGTGGCCATCACAGTCGTGCTTTCCGGTGTCATCTACGTCTGGGCTTCCAGCCTCGCAGAAACCGACGTGAAGGGTGTACCTCGTGTGACCTTTGACATTGAAGACATCAACGGATTCGATGCAGACGAAGGACACTGGCGTATTACAGTGGAGCAATCTCAGACTGAACTCGCTACTCAAGCGGTTGAAGTCAAGGTGTTCTACCTCAACGCTACCGGTGCACTCAACACCTTCACGGTGGGTCTTGCTGATAGCAATGGCGTGTACGGATTCAATCCGGCCAACAGCGATGCATTCGTGACCTTCGTGGACTCGGTGAACAAAGAACAAATCTCGGAGAATGAATCCAGGTCAATCTCGACCTTCAACTCCGGTGACACGATCTTCATTCGCACCCACGCACCTGACGGCACACCTCTCGTCGACGCTACCATCACCCTAAGTTACGCTCCAATCAATGGAGACGGTGCTTTGCTCCGTACTTGGGATGACTTGAGCTACGACAAGAAGGCTTGAGCCTGAAGAGGGTCTTACACGAAAGCCCGGTTAGTGACCTGCGTCACTGCTCGGATGTGTGTCCCTTGGAGAGGGAGTCCTACGGGGCTTCCTCTCCTTGGGGTGTTCGATGACGTTCACAAGCGAAGCCTTTCAAGGTAGCATATGCTGGATGAACCATGGACTCAGACACTCGCCCGCCAAAGGTTGTGGTCTTCGACTGTGACGGTGTGCTGGTAGATGCTGTAAGTTCTTGGCGAACCCTCCACGATGCCTTTGGAACGGATAACGGATTGAACCTCAACAGGTTCATTCGTGGCGAGATCTCTGACGTAGAGTTCATGCGCTCCGACATTCAATTGTGGAAAGCAGTTCGAGATCCCATCCATCAGGATGAGATCTTTCGTGCATACGCTGGCGTCAATTTGATGAAAGGTGCTCGGGAAGTCGTCCAGCGACTCCATGATGAAGGCATCTACGTTGCCATTGTTAGCGCTGGAGTTGATGTATTTGTCAGTTCCATTGCAGCCATGTTGAACGTGGAAGATTGGATTGCCAACGGCTTTGTCTTTGACTATAAAGGGTTCTTGAGTGATGAAGGCATTTGTCGACTCCACGCTAGCGGCAAAGGCGAGATCATTCATCGCTTGCTCGACATGCAAGGCTTTGAGGCCGCAGATTGCGTTTCGGTAGGAGATTCCGAGATGGATCTCTCCATGCATGTTCCTGGAAGCCAGTTCATCGGGTTCAATCCAACGCGCGAGTCCTCTATTGAGGCCTTCCAAAAAGCTGGTGTTCCAGTCGTTACGGTCAAAGATTTGAGCCACATTTTGCCACTCATGGGTCTTTCTCAAGAGGCATGAGTCAACATTGCTTCATGCGAAGGGAATTGAAATTGATTTGTGACTCTTCAGATTGATGATGGTCAGCATGCAGGGCTTAGGTTGGAACCCCAACATACGCTGGTAGGAAGTTTGGTCCTGCCATGTACTCGAACACACCAGGGTCGTACCCCTGAAGTCAACACACTCGTGCCCGTGAACGTGACCCGTCACAAAAATGTCAGGCACTTCTCGTATGACCAAACCGTCTTCGGGCTCGGGAGAAAGCGGTGTTTTTCCTCCCCATTGGGGGGCTAAATGGCGACGTCTCAACATTTCTCGCATGGCTTCAACAGGCTCTGCATAGGTGACCGTTCGTAGTCCTCCCACGAAATCATCGATGGATTTACCATGATAGGAAAGCAATCGCACATCATGAAGAGAAAAGTCACAAGGATTGCCAACAAAAGTCGTGGTATTGTAATCCTGTTGGATGTCTTTTTCAAAGGTCGGTTGAGGTTCTGCTGGACGCACTGCATCGTGGTTACCTGGCAGCATGATACATTCAACCCATTCAGGTAGTAATTCCAATAAACGAGCAAATTCGCTGTATTGTGCGAAGAGGTCGGGGATGGCCAATTCTTTGTCTTGGCCGGGATAGATTCCGACACCATCGACACAATCCCCAGAGAGAATCAGATACTTGATCGTCTTTGCAAGCGGGTCGGTGTGGAACCATCGAACCATCTTGTGCCATTGAGCCTCGAGGAATGTCTTGGAGCCAACGTGAATGTCCGACAAAAAGGCAACACTTACTCCCACCTCGGAACTCACTTTCTGATGATTTGTTTCAAGCGGGAAATGCAAATCATCGACATAGAACAGGTCTCCAGTTTGGCTGAAGGTACCTGAAACACCCAATACATCATCGGGCATCAAGCCTGCTTCAATGATGGCTTCATGGGCTCGGTCTCGGTCATCCCCGCTACGTTTGGTCAACAAACAGGTCATTTCTCCCGTTTCATCTTCAAGACCCCACATGAGATGGCCGTTTTTTGTATACCTCGGTTCATTGACTAAACCAATGGCAACAGCCTTGTTTTCATATCCCTGGTAGCGAGAGGTTTCTGCTACCAAGCGGCCTATCTCTTGATGCTTGCGAGGTAATTTCGAATTTTGAATGATAAGTTTCCGTATGCTTTTCAGGCGGTCGTTGAAACACGCATTGATGTCGGCCATTTTGCCTTCGGTGACTGAATTGCCAGTGATATCAAAATGAACGGTAATGTCGCTGGGTGTATCACTTGCGTTCATTGAAAAGTCTGCTTGATTCCAATCCGGTAAATTGTTCCGCAGATGGATGTCAATTGGTTCGGGTTCATTGATGGGGGCAATTGAACGGGCGAGATCTGTTGGCGCTTGTGCGACGACGGGCTCTTTTGCGGGCAAGGCGGTTTGTCCCGATTGGCCTGCGTAGGCGATCATTTCTTGCAATTGTTCAGCACTCAACATGCCGGATGAAATGTTCAACGCAGAAGCAGCATCAAGGACCTCAAACGGATTTTCGAGGTCAAGCAATCGTTGGTGGAGTGATTTTGGAGCAAGCAGCCTTTGTTGCCGTAAGCGAGCCGCAATACTTGCCCACGGCTCACCCATACAACGATACAGAACCGACGATTCAAAAGGTATGTGGACAAATCCCTTGGCGCAATGTTGAGGATTTATTCCTCACTGTCACTCCACTCGACTTCCAAGCCGATTTTATCAGAGTGTTCTCCATCGCCTTCTGACCAAGCCTCATCCTGCCAAGGGGCATTTTCCCGAGCTTCTTGGTCGCGCCGTTCTCGCTCAGCCTCCATTTCCGCTTTCTTGCGCTGAGCTTCAAGTTCTGCCATTTCCGCCTCGAGACCTTCTGCGATTTCTCGGTTCATGGCTGCTTCAAAGCATTCCATCGCCGTACGAAGTGCGAAGTGGACAAAACCATTTTTATTCTCTGCACGGGTTCCACCAATTTGTGTTCGCTTGGCTTCAGCCCAAAATCTGGATGCAATGCCAACATATACCGTGCCAACAGGCTTACTGCTCCCCTCATTGGTGGGTCCGGCAATACCGGTGACAGAGATGGCATAGTCTGCTTTTGCAGCCTTCAATGCCCCTTGAGCCATTTGGATGGCGACTTTAGCAGAAACTGCTCCACGAGCATTCAGGTCGTCGGGATCTACTCCCAGCACCTCAATCTTCGCCTCGTTTGCATAGGTGACCCATGATTGGCGAAACCATGCACTTGCTCCGGTGATGTCGGTCAAGGTACTGGCGAGTAAGCCACCCGTACAGGATTCAGCAATGGTTAACGAAAAGCCTCCGCTTTTCAACTTACGAACGAGTCGTGTGGCAGCCGCCTGGATATTGGCATCCATTGACAAACGCTCATCGCTACCTGTTTTGAGGTTACCGCATTCGTCGCACTCTTGAAAAAGGGAGTCCGACAGGGCCGTATGGGTCTGTGGTCTAGTGGCTATGACACCTCCCTTACACGGAGTTGATCGAGGGTTCGAGTCCCTCCAGACCCACTACCACAAATGAGCGTAGACGTCATCGTTTCCTGCTACGACTTTTGAGATGCCAGTACTGCGTTGTAATTGGGATTCTTCGGTCCCATCATCGACCATGAGAAGGTGAACTGCACGTGCCCACAAGCCATCTTTCACGTCATGGCCTCTGTGGTCAACAGCCACCAGAACATCTTCCAATTCGCTGAACATGAGAGCAGCGGTTGCATGAGGCAGTTCTTCTGCCATCAGCAGAAGCCATCTCTTTCCTTGCAGACTTGCCCGTACATCCTCGCCGAGGTCGGAGAATTCAATCACGTTCATACGCTCACACCGAATAACGTAGGAGAGCCACTGCTCCTCCAAAACCTACCAATTGTTCACCGGCATCATGGTCAGCAGAACACTGAATGATCTCCCCTCCAAATGAAGTGATTTGTTCAACCAAGTCACTCCAAGAGCTACCATCGCATGTGCTGGTATCATCACGCAGCAAGTCAGCAAGAATGAGCAAGCGTTCAACCGCTCCTTCCTGAACCGCCTTTTTGATGGCTTCACCTCCATAGGCAACCGCCCCGTTGGTTGAGATTCGTACCCATGCTTCCTCAAGGAGAGTGACTTCCTGGACCATGCGATGTTGAGCGAGCAATTCTCCCGCAAGGCCGTCACGAAGCACTTCATTGGCAGCACCTCGCCCTCCCATGCTGGTGGCTACCGATAGCATTGGGCGTCGGTGACCTGCGCCTCGTAAATCCTCGAGCATCCTATCACGATTCCTTCCCGGGCCGCACAATACCAGGGGCATCATCTCGTCAAGTTGCTGGGTTAAACCGTCAACAATGGTCTGTCGGAATTGTGAAGCTACGCGTTCGTGCTGCCTCAAATCCCCTCGCTTTCCACCGCCACGCATGGTCCACGTTGCACTTTCTCGAAGACCTCGTGCGGTGATGAAGTACAGAATTATCTCGTCACCTTCAACGACCAATAAGGCGACTTGTCCCTGTTTCGATGCTGATTCACTTTCTTTGAGAAGTTGCACATCCATTTCGGAGAACCCCTTCGTGTTTGAAAGGACCAAATCATCTCGTAATTCCACCATGTGGGTATGATGCATTCCGATGTCGATGGGTGCTTCTTCGATGATGCCATGAATGCGCAAGGTGTCAGAAAAAGACTGATGCTCGGTGGTTTGGACGGAAAGTTGTATCCACATTTTCTTCCGTTCTGCCTGCTTTGAGCGGCCTCCTTCCTCTCCAGCAGTGGTTTGGTCTCTCCGTTCACCCAGCATGGCGACAGATACTCCGCGTCGTGCCAATCGAGCAAGCACCCAAAGGTCGTCAAGGGTTTCAACCCGTAGACGCCATTCGTGAAGGTCCCGCTTTAGAATGTTCATTCCCTCACCCAAAGACGCCCATCAGATTGCCGTCTTCGTCCATGTCCATGTCAAGGGCTGCTGGTCGCTTTGGCAAACCCGGCATGGTCATCATGTTGCCCAATACGGCTACGACAAAACCGGCCCCTGCGTTCAAACGGAATTCTCTCACAGGAATGGTGAAACCCGTAGGTGCACCCAACCGGCTTGCATCGTGAGAAAAGGAGTACTGGGTTTTGGCCATGCATATTGGCAGGTGTCCATAGCCCCATGATCGAATGCGCTCCAATTCGCGCTGGGCTTTGGCAGTCATCTCCAAACCGTCTGCCTTGTACAAGCGGTGTGCGATGGATTCGGCTTTTGCGAGCACGTCAGTTTGTGGCGTGAACAAGGGGACAAAGGGGCGGCCAGCGGCGACATGGTCCTGTACGGCTCTGACTACTGCATGAGCAAGGTCTTGACCACCTTCTCCTCCTTTTGCATGGACTTCTGTGATACAGACCGATGATGCGCCACTCTCTTGGGCTGCATTCGAAATGGCTGAAATCTCTGCATCCGTGTCTGATGTAAATCGATTGATGGAAACCACTACGGGGACACCAAACGCAGCCATGTTGCGAATGTGGCGGTCGAGGTTTGATTTCGCGCCAACGGTCACAGCCTCGACGTTTTCTGCCTCAAGCGTTGCTTTGTCAGGGCGAATCCCACCGCGGTCACCAAAGGCACCTCCGTGCAATTTCATGGAACGAACGGTGACATTCATGACGATGCAATCGGGTGCTTTACCAGAGGTGGCTGCTTTGATGTGCATGAATTTCTCAGCACCCATGTCGGAGCCGAATCCGGCTTCAGTAACAACAAAATCTGCACTTGCTAAAGCCATTCGGTCTGCGATGATGCTTGAATTTCCGTGAGCGATGTTGGCGAATGGTCCGCCGTGAATGAAGGCAGGATTGCCTTCCAACGTTTGGGTCAGGTTGGGAAGGAATGCCTGTCGCAGCAGCAAAGCCATTGCGCCCGCCCCTCCGATTTCACTCGCTTTCACAGGATTTCCATCGGTGGACGTGCCGACGACGATTTCACCCAAACGTGTTCGTAGGTCGGCGTAATCTTTGGCAAGAACGAGAATGGCCATGACCTCGCTGGCAGCAGTGATGTCAAAACGGTCTTCTCGAACGTGCCCGTTCGCTGGCCCTCCCATTCCGATGACAATCTGTCGGAGAGAGCGATCGTTCATGTCCATCACACGGGGCCATGAAATTCGAGTTGGGTCAAGTTTCGCCTCATTTCCATGCTTGATGTGATTATCAATCAAGGCTGAGAGAAGATTGTGTGCGGAAGTCACTGCGTGCAAGTCACCGGTGAGGTGCAGGTTGATGTCCTCCATTGGCAGGACCTGGGAGTGCCCACCGCCAGCGGCTCCTCCTTTGATACCAAAGACAGGCCCCATTGATGGTTCTCGAATCACACATGTAGCCGATTGGCCGATGTGGCACAGTGCTTGGGTGAGTCCGATGGTGGTCACCGTCTTGCCTTCTCCAAAGGGCGTTGGGTTCACTGATGTCACGAGGACGAGATTTCCCTGTGGCTTGGAAAAGCGTTCTTTGAGTGCTTGCCATGTGATTTTTGCAACACCCTGTCCCATGGGCACAATCTCATGGGCTGAGATGCCCAACTTCCATGCAATGGCCTCTATGGGTTCCATTTTTGCCGAGCGAGCAATCTCAAGGTCGGACGCCATGAAGCACTTTGCGTGTCACGGAGTCTTTGAAACCCTCGCTTCATCTCTGTGGTGAAGGGCTGTTTTCACACCCTGTCAAGCCAGCGGAGCGACTCAATCGTCTTTCATTTCACCCAAATACTCAGGGAGTTCGATGCCAGCCATCTTGGCGACGTCATGAACAGGCGGAAGACTCTGCATGAGGGATGAAACGAAATTGGACGTCGAACCACCGCCTTCCCTGTTGTTACCGGAGTCCCACACCGTAATCTTGTCAATCTTCAAGTTGGCAATGGCCTCAGTTTGACGAGCAACGAGTTCTTCGATCTTCTCAACCATCAACAGAGTTGCGGCTGCTTTTGCATCGCCTCCAGCACTCTTCACCAGCTTGGCATATCCTTCTGCCTTGGCTTCAAGAACGGCACGCTGACCTTCTGCTTCTGCATTGTATGCTGCGAGGGTTGCATCTGCATGACCTCGTGCGATACGGCGTTGGCGTTCTGCCTCAGCTTCTGCAGCGATTTCGATTTGTTGCTTGGAGATTTCCTCACGAGCGATTTCTTCAGCACGCAAGCGTTGACCTTCAAATTCATATTGAGCCTTTTCAATTTCGACTTGTGCATTACGCTTGGCGACTTCCGAACGCTTGTGAGCCTCTGCTTCTTTTTCTGCGAGGTCAGCGTTGTATCGTGCGATTTCAGCACGTGAAAGGTTCTCACCTTCAACCGCTTTGGATTCTTGTTGTTGAACGAAAACACGTCGGTCAGCTTCTGCTTCTTTCTGTCCTTTGTCAGATTGAGCCTCGTTCTTTGCGACTTCGATTTCACGGTCACGGTCTGCGACGGCTTGTCCAACAGCACCTTGGCGTGTTGCATTGGCACGGTCAACATCAGCAGATGCGATGGCTTCTGCAGCAGCCTTGGCACCGATGGACTTGATGTAGTCTGCCTCGTCAGTGATGTCGGTGATGTTGACGTTGATGAGGTAGAGCCCAATCTTGTGCAATTCAGCGTCAACATTGTTAACGACCATACCCAAAAAGGCCTCACGGTCGTTGTTGATTTCTTCAATGGTAAGGGAAGCAACCGTCAAACGGAGTTGACCGAAGATGATTTCCTTGGCCATGTCTTCAATCTCGGTTTGGCCCAAGTTGAGAAGGCGAACAGCCGCATTCTGCATCACGGATGGTTCAGTCGACACACCGATGGTAAAGGTCGATGGAACGTTGATTCGGATGTTTTGAAGTGAGAGTGCGTGCTCAAGGTTGATGTTGATGGTCATCGGTTTGAGGTCAAGGAAGGCGTAGTTCTGAACCAGTGGCCAGACGATTTTTCCACCGCCGTGGTAACATTTTGCCGCACCTGCGCCTTTTGTATTACCGTACACGACGAGAATCTTGTTCGCTGGTGCGAGTTTGTATCGGCTTGTTGCCACATAAACGGTTCCCAGTACAACCGCAACGAAAAGCGCGATTCCAATCAATACAAGCGTTGCTCCAGTATCTGCCATGAACGCAGGACAGGTGTTCTCCTTTAAGAGAGTTAACACGGCACTGGATGTTACTCTTCTTGGACAACTGCGTCAGAAATACTGAGGGGGCGAACGATTAACATCTCCGAAATATTACCTACGACCGTCACGAATTTGCCTGTGTCAAGTCGCATTGTATCATCTTCTGCTACTGCGTTGCACGTACGCAGAGCAGACTGGAATTCAACTTGAACCTGTCCAGTTTGACCTGGTTCAATGCGCCGATATACTGTACCTTTGGCACCGATTGCTTCGCTGTGAACGACCGTACCATCCGTTTCGAGGCTGGCCACAGCTTGGAATACTTTTCCAACAATCCACATTGAGGCGACACCCGCAATGCTACCAGCAAGAATCGCAATGATGGCATTTTGGTCAGCTTGCGAGGCTGCAAGCCCGAAGATGCCAAACATCATCATGAAACTGAGCAATCCTTGAATCGTCAGCATGTGGAATACGCCTTCAGCATCCATCTCTAAATTGATGTCAAGGAATGGAATGGAATCTGCGATTCCGTCTGCTACGCCCCCGATCATGACAAGGAGGAAATAAATGATGAAAAGAATTGTTCCAATCACTGCCATCGCAGCGAAAAAGACGTCAACGCCTGTAATGTCTCCGAGTCCAAAGTACTCCAAAATTGTTCCAAATCCCAATACCATACTGCTTCCCCTATTCTTACGCTCTCTTTCCGTCGTCATCAAGGTTCTGCTTCTTTTTGACTGGACGGATGTAAATGAAGTAATAATGCCCGTAGACGACCGGGCCCAATGAGGCCCCAAGTAAAACCGCAACGCCCCATCCTGGTAATTCTAAGGCGACGCCAATCAGCGTGATGAGGAGGAGGGCGAGCAGAATAGATGCCTTTTCAAACAGGATCATGAAAATATTGTCCCGCTCGCCGTTCACGCGCTCTTTGAGGAGGAAGATATCCATCAAGCCGGCCATGCCAACACCAGTCAGACAAGGCTGAGAAGAAGTTCAAAGATGACGAGGATAAAGACGTAGGCTCCAGCGATGAACATCAAAGGTTGAGGGTTTTCTGCTTCCATTGCCTTTTTTGTGAGGTTTGGAGAGCCGTTGATTTCTCCCATTGAGGATTCGTAGGCGAGGTCGTTCTTGTTGGACTGATAGATGAGAAAGGTAATCGTTGCGATAATCACAGCCCATGAGCCCCCGAATACAATACCGAGGGCGTCTTGAAATTCAGCCCACATTTTGAATGTCATGTATGCGCCCAGTGTGGTCGTCATCATTCCAACTGCTCTGCTCATAATCTGACCATTCCTTCCTCCCTCTTGAAGGTTAAGCCTCCATTCGTCGCCTTTTTGGGTTGTGCCACTCTCCACGGACTATGGCAGCAATACGTTACGGGATTGCTGGCACCCCGGTAGAACACAGTTTATCTCCGCTGTTGACGGCTTTGGTGGCCGACCACCTCGGGTTGAATCGCTCAGGAAACATGCTCTCAATGGAACTTTTGGACGTCGCATCAATTCATGATGCGCTCGCTTGGGGATATGCCGGAGCAGTTCCTTCGCCGATTGACTGGGTGTATACTCAAGCAGTCTTCGGAAAATTCAGAACCAAGGCACTGCTCGAAAAGGCAATCAAAGCCGCTGCTTCGGTTGAAGTTGAGGATCCACATCTCACAACGGATTCCCCTCTTCTGGCAGAACACTCACCTCTTCCACTGAATGGCTTACCAACGCGCATGTTCAATGAGGAAATATGGGTTAACCTGACGGCTCCGTTGAAGCATCAATTGGATTCAAGTGCCGTGATGTGCCTTGACGATTCCATGGCAACAAAAAGTGTCAATGCCTTGCGTTGGGACGGCAAAGGATGGTGGTGTTGTGGGGTTGACGGGGAAGGAATTCTTTCAGTTCTCCTCCATCACGGCATCGACCCCAAGCAGCATGTTTTGGGTCTTGTTGGTGGAGGAGGGGCTGCACGCTCTACCGCATCGGTTTGGGCGCGCAACGGAGGGCGCATCCATCCACTCAAAAGCAAACGGGTCCTTGAAAGCGGGCCTTGGGACGAGTCGTTGACGGAGGAAGAACCCGACGTCATCGTTGATTTTGACGGAACCTGGGAGGGGGGTGGGGATATGCTCGTCCTCAATGCTACGTACCAGCCAATGGATGGTGATTATGATGCCCGCATCGAGTCGCTCATCGGCCCTTCTCTCAACGGAAGGTGGATGCTGGCGGCTCAACATTTGGCCTGTTGGTCACAACTTTGGGCTCCTGAAATGGCTCAACAATTGCCCTCTCTCCCCCTCTTGCTGACGCGACTCGTCGAGGCTGAATTGATGCTTGCTCATTATGCATGATAGGGAAGCCTCTAAGATTCCCACCTCACAAGGCAACAAATGGAGATGATGAGGTCGTGACCCAAGCAGAGCGCCTCGTGCTGTTCTTGTGCAGTCTTCTCCTTCTTCCCAATGCAATGGCACTCATGGAAGAAGACCCAGATTTCCAACCCACCCATGATGGCGTAGATTTTCCCGTAGGCTGGACAGATTTCAACCTCGGCGGCCCATTTTCACCGCAAGTTCGTATGGTTTACCCTGCTATGTTCGATGGTGAAGACAAAGACATGGCGGGGAACGGTCCTTTTTCTTGGCTCGTTTTCATTGGCGATTCAGGTGAGTCCATCGATGATTACATGTTGCTCACTGAATCCTTTGCTCAACGGGGCTTCATCGTGGTCGTAAGCACACCCATGAACGATGAAACCGATGTTGAAGAGACACTTGAGCGGTTGACCGACATTGCGGATGCCATGGTCCAGCAAAATCAAAGCAACATCAACATTCTTGGTTCAGCCGGTAATATTGACCTTGCTCATTGGGGTATCGGAGGGCACGGAAAAGGGGCTGCTGCAGCCTACGGGGCCTACCCGCTATGGGGTTTGACTTCCCAAAGCGAAGCTTTCCAACCCCCACGAGCACTCTTCGGAGTGGGACTGGACCTCACAGAGTTCTCCGAGGACTTTGATTGGAATAAACTTGCCAGCGAGGTCGAATTTACCCGTCCCAATACTGGCTTTTTCATCACGGGAACGGTCGATGAAGTCGCACCCTCACAAGAGATGATGGAGCGGGTTGAGCAGACTGGGGGCATTGCCTGGCATTGGATGCACCTGCTGGGGGCGGATCACTATCAATTCCAAGATTCAACATCCTTTTTTGAGAATGACGGTACTCCTACAATGAGTCAGTCAGCGCAAATTGAACTGAGTTCGGACCATTTGATCGCCTATCTTGATACGGTCGTTCATGGAGATCACGAGCGTTTCCGAGATGCTTTCAATCGGGAGCAAGGGCCTCAAACAGTTGGAGATGAAAATGCCTACATCGACGAATTCCTCGAGCCAAGTAACTTCTTATTGCTCACCAATTTCACTTCTTCCCACAATCTCTCAACCCCTCTCAACGGGTCGCAGCAATTGGTATTGTCCACAAATTGGACGCTCAGGAACGGAGATACATTTGGAGAATTAAACACCTCTTGGGCCGTTGATGTGACCTGTGGTTGGGAAGGTCAGCCGTGGCAGGCCAACGGAAGTTTACACGCCAATGCCACCGCTTCGTGCACCTATCCGATGGCCCCAGTTTCCCCAGGGACGCACAAGGCTTGGTTGCGAGTGAGTGTTGAAGGAGCGCCCAGCACCACGGGAGCAGTTGTGGAGCGCACCAATACTCCCATGGAATTGGTCTTTCCTCAGCCGGGAGTTTACCTTCCACAGCACGGTTCTACGTCCCTGAACATCAGCGACGTTGCTCTTGACCCTGATGGACAACCCGTTCGGGTGGTTTCTGCCATCCTGACCGGTGAGGATGCCAATCACTTTTCAGTTGAACTTGCAGCAGACGGTGCATCGTTTACCGTGGCCCATGCACTCGATGAAGAGTGGCAGGGTGAGTGCATGCTCGAGGTTCAACTTCGCAGTGATGGAGAAGTTCTTGATGAGAAGAATACAAGATTGAGAGTTTATCTTACGCCCGTGGACGACCCTGTCGAAAAAACAGGGACAGTCCCCATTCAGCAATTGATTGAGGACGGCCAAAGCATCGCTTATGATTTGGGAGAGGTCGTTTCTGACCCTGAAGGTGAACAACTCTTGATTCGAGTTGACGGCATGGCATCTGGGACTCAGGGACCAGTCCGATATTTCATTGAAGGCGAGCTCATCACACTCACGCCCTTGGAAAACGCCAACGGTGCTGTTGTCATCACCGCCACGGTCTCTGATGGAGCGAACCCCTTGGTTGAACTTGAAATTCCTGTCGTGGTCGAAGCGAGGGATGACCCTGTTGTCATCAATACCTCTGCATGGGTGAATCACACGGTTGAGGAAGACGGCGTGTTCACCTTATTGCTTAGCCAACTGGCGTACGATGTCGACGGTGATGTTCTTCAGTGGACACTTGAACACGAACACAGCCAGTTGCAAGTTGACCAAAGCAACGAGTCCTTCACGCTCACTCCTGCGCCAGACATCAACGGCCCATTTGACAACCTGTGGCTCAATGTGACTGACGGTACGAGCATCCACAGCCATCAGTTCACTCTCGTTGTCACGCCAGTAGGTGATATGCCCGTCGCATCGATACACGCAGTACAGCGTCTTTCGGAGAGCAATTCTGCTACCATGCAGTGGTCCATGCTCGACATTGATGAGGCACTGAACACGAGCGGTATGTTGACCATCAACGGTGTGGAGATACCTACCAACCATTCCTGTTTGTTTGAGTCACCCACGACGGCTCAATGCGTCACCATCATACCACTTCCAGACTCTCAATCCGTTACAATGGACTTCAAACTCAAACTCCACGATGACGAACTGGATCGAGACATTGTGGTGAGTTATATCTTCGAAGATACGCAACAAGGGGGAGGGGTGACCGATTCAAATTCCCAAGAGGACTCAACATCAGGGCTTCTGCCACCAGTTCTCATCGGCGGAGGCCTTCTTGTTCTCCTCGTCCTGCTCGCTCTTCTCGCCAGGCGTCGTGGTGGAGAAGAAAGTGACCCGTCAGGACTTGACGAACATGTCACGAATCAGGATGAACGTAACGCCTCTCCTGGTGGATTACTGGCCCGAGCAGAGCGTCTAAAGTGAAGGTCACAGCGGTATATTTCCGTGCTTTTTAGGTGGTGACCATTCCCGCTTTGACTTCAATATGTTGAGTGCACGGCACAAACGGAGACGACTTTCCTGTGGCTCGATGACATCATCCAGCCATCCGTTACGAGCAGCGACATAGGGGTCTCCAAATTTGGCTTTGTATTCATCAACAAGGCGCAGTCGGACGTCTTCTTTCTCTTCATCAGGAACGGCCTGAATTTCTCTCCTGTGGATGATGTTGACCGCCCCTTCTGCGCCCATCACAGCCAACTCAGCGGTTGGCCATGCTACATTGTAATCGCTTTGCAAGTGCTTGCATGACATGGCGAGATATGCTCCGCCGTAGGCTTTTCGTGTGACCAAGGTAAGTTTTGGTACGGTCGCTTCAGCGTAGGCGAAGAGCAACTTTGCGCCATGGCGGATGATACCGCCCCATTCCTGAACCACTCCCGGAAGGAATCCTGGGACGTCCTCAAAGGTCACGAGGGGGATATTGAATGCGTCACAGGTGCGGATAAATCGGGCTGCTTTGATGGATGCGTCAATGTCAAGGCATCCTGCGAGAACCTTCGGCTGATTTCCTACGACACCAATCGTGGCACCACCCAGACGAGCAAAACCGATGATGATGTTGTCCGCATAAGCTGGAAATAATTCCATGAAGACACCGTCATCGACGACCTCTTCGACCACGCTGACCATGTCATAGGGTTTGTTGGGATTGTCAGGGACAAGATCCTGAAGGTGTTCGTTGACGCGAGTCATGGGGTCTGCGGTTGGAACCAAAGGTGGGTCAGCCATGTTGTGGTCTGGTAAATAGGACAGCAAGGTCGCTGCTAATTCACACGCATCTTCCTCGTCTTCAGCAATCAACGAGGCAATACCTGACCTCGAGGCATGAAGGTTGGCTCCACCCAATCCAGCTGCATCCACTTCTCCGCTGATGACCTCGGGTGTTTCCAAGGGCGAAGACAGGAAGAGTTGTCCGTTTTCTTCGCCCAAGATGGTGAAGTCGGATACGGAAGCCGCAAGTGCAGAAGCACCCACTACTGGACCCAGTACCACGCTGATCATGGGAATCCGACCACTACACTGGACAATTCGGTCGAGTAATTCTCCCGTTCCAGCGAGTGCGTTAACTCCGTCTTGAGCTCGTTGTCCACCACCGTCCCACATGGCAATGAGTGGAGCCTTGGCTCGCTCAGCCATCTCAACAACCTTGGCGATTTTGAGGGCGTGCATTTCGCCCATGCTGCCGCCGTGAACACTGAAGTCTTGAGCAAAGCAGTAGACGCGACGTCCCTCGATGGTACCTTGGCCCGTGACGACGCCGTCACCGAGCGTTTTGTGGAGGAACATGTCGTGGTCATCGGTTCGGTGGGTGACGAAGGCGTCCAATTCGAGGAATGAGCCTTCGTCAAGAAGGAGTGAAATTCTGTCACGAGCAGTCCCTCGTCCGCTTGTTCGAATGGCTTCTTGACGCTTGAGCCCGCCACCGAGGCGAGCGGCTTCGCGTTTCCCACGAAGTTCTTCAAGACGGTGACCAGCGTTTCCATCCACGACCTTCCCACTCCTTCACGGTTCTTCATTCAAGCGCTTACTCATACAGGTTTTCGCGGTGTTCTCCACAGAGGTTTTCACTCATGGCCTTGGCAATATCTTTGTTTTGAGAAAGGCACCAGTGCAATTTTGCAATCATGGCTTCTGGAGTTGAACTCACTCCGTGACCCAGCAAGCCCATTGCTTGCTGTTTTCGCCCTTTGGAGTAGACATTCAAATCAACAGGTCCGTTGATGCACTGATTGATGATAAGAACGGGAAGTTCACGGTTAATGCAACGTGTGAGCGAGCGCCAAAGGCTGGTATTTTCGGGAGCATCTCCTTGAGGGTCATCAATGGGCAGGTGGCCGAGTCCTGTTCCGTGGAAGACGACACCCTGGACGCCTGTATTCACCACGGCCTCGACCTGTTCGGCATGCAACCACGGGCCTGCGATAAATTGAGCCAAGCGTTGACCGGGTTCGTATGTACTTGACGTTGATGAGACGGGTCGCTCATTAGCAGCCTCACGGGCGGCTTCGTAATATGGTGTGAGCGTGGCTGAAAAGGTGGAACCATCAAGTTTGAGTTTGGCCAAAGGTTGAGCGTTGACGGCTTGAAAAGCGTCCCGGCGCGACGAATGCATTTTGCGAACTGCTAGTCCAGAGTGAACGGCCATGATGCCGTCGCTCTGCGTGTCGTGCATGACGACGACAACGCTGTCCCCTGCTCCACCAGTCGGTTGGGGTGCATTGGCAGCCCAGTAAACGGCGGCAAGGAGATTTTCTGTTGCGTCTGATGACCCTCGGTCGCTTGAGCGTTGGGAGCCAACCATGGCAATGACTCCCGGCGGGCGTTCACCGTTGCCTGCAAATGCAAAATTAAGGGCTGAAGAAGTCATGTGCAAGGTGTCGGTTCCATGGGCGATGACAACACCAGCGCATCCGTCTTCAAATGCCTCAGTGCATGCTTTTGACATGATGTTCCAGTGTTGTGGCCTGATGTCATCACTGAACATATTCCCTATTTTGACCGAATCAAGTTGAGCGATTGCAGCGAGTTCCGGTATGGCATTGAGCAATTCTTCAGGTTCAAACTTTGCTTCGACAGCACCCGTTGCGTAATCCACTTTTGAGGCGATGGTGCCTCCCGTGTGGATGAGCCGAATTCTGGGGAGGTCTGAAGAAGCCTTGACGGTGGGAATTGCTGGCCTTGTTGCAACAGCAGGTTGGTCGAGCATTTCGATGGAGATCAGGTCTGCTTCAGGATAACTCACATTGTAGCCGTTGTCCAACTTCAACGTGATGTGTTTTGGAGATGATGGCGGGAGGACCAAGCCTTCATGGACCACTTCTCCGTTGTGCGTTGACACTGTGGCCGTCACGCGTTGGCCAGCCTCAGGCACCTTGCCCATGCACTTATGGAGGCCAAGACGCTCCATGAAGGGTTCGCTTCACTGAGACAAGTCTTTGACCTTCTCAACCAGATCCATTCGTCGCAATCGCCATATGCCAATTGGAGTCATTGCGATGGCGATGATCACCACGCCAATCAGCAACTGGAAGGCAACACTTGGTACGATGACAATCGCCACGTAGAATTGCCATGACGAGAAGGACGAGGCAAGTCCAACCGCACCGCCGTAGGCGAAGACAACGCCAACCAAGCCGCCGATGATGCCGATTAAGAGGCTCTCGAAGAGGAGCATCAGTCCGAGGCTCTTTGTTGAAGCCCCAAGAACCCGAAGGGTAGCGAGTTCAAAGTCGCGTTCTGCGACGTTCATAATCATGGTATTGAACATCACTGCAATGGTGAACAAGAGTCCGAGATACATCATGGCCTGGAAGATTTGCGTTTGCTGATCAATGAGGCTGTTCATGCCGTTGATGAGCGTTTGGCGTTCCACAACGCCCATTGAGATTTCAGCGAGGGATTCGTCAACCTCAACTCCCTCGGGTAGTTCAAGGTAAATTGAGGTTGCATTAACGCCCAATAATGCTCCGAGGTCTGCCCGCAGGAAGTACATGGTTCGAGCGAGTTCTCCCCGAGTAACCCCCACCACCTTGACATCCTGTTCTCCTCCGTTGATGAAGATGCTATGTTCTTCACCAACGTTCCAGCCAAGGAATACCATGGAACCTTCGTCCATCATCACTTCATTGACAGCGCTCTGTGCAGCAGGTTTTTCACCCTCGATCACCACAACTGAACGCATTCCTTGTTCATATGAATCATAGCCGATGAGGGTGAACACGCGCTCCAAATTTTCAGTGTCAATTACTGAACCAAGCGGCGTTTCAATCAAGGGTTCCCAGCTTGCTGACCGCTCTTCTGACCAAGCGATGACGGCCTCCTCCCCTCCCTCGGAAATGTATACTTGGGCGTCCCAACTTTGTTGGTCCTCGAGACCCCCGACAATGGTTTCTTGGATACCTGCAGACATCATTTGAACAGAACCGAACAACATGAGAGAGATTCCAACGGCGACAAATGTCATAGTAAGGCGAATCGGTTTGCGAACACTTGAGCGAATGGACAAGCCCATGGTCGTAGGCATCCAAGCCGTGAGTGTTCGTAATAGATTTGAACCGACACGCATCTCATTTTGACCACTCAAGACTTCCAGAGGGTCAAGGCGGCTCGCTTTCCATGCAGGAAAAGCGCCTGAAATGAAGACCACCAACATGGTTGGAATCATGACCGATGTGTACATGGAAGGAGGGATTTCTCGTTCAATAATTGGCAATCCGACAATGTCTTCGTAAAAGTTGAGCATCCCGTTGACGCCAGTTGGCCCAGCCAATCCACCTAATGCACATCCGACAGCTCCAATCACCAAAGGTGCAACCAGATAGCCCGTCATCAGCGATGAGCGTTCAACACCAAGCGTACGCAACACAGCAATTTCCTTCGCTTGGCTTTGAACCAAACGCTGGAGGCTGAGTACGATGGTAATGGAGGCAATGGCTGCAATCATGATGGTGAAAGGCATGGTGATTCGCTTGGAACTTTCCAAATCTTGTCGCATGATTTCTACAGGTTGGTTTTGTCCCCTGTCACGGATTCGCCCGTCCATTTCGTTTTCATCGAGTGCACTGGAGACTGAGGCCTTTACTGCATCGATTTCATCACCTTCGTAGCGTTCAGTATCTGGAAGGTCGTAGGACGGCGTGCCGTCGACGTCGAGGAGAATGATATTGTTCGTGCCCAAGCTTGTATTGGTTAAACGCGCCATGCCAGCATCCGAGAGGTAGCCTACGACATACTGTCCTGTTTCTGGAGGGAAGATGGATCCTTCTGGAGCCATAAATACATGCAATGGATGGTAGCCAATACCCACCAAGGTGAAGTCCGTAGCGGCTGCACCAGCCCCGATACTCACCGTATCTCCGAGATTGAGGTCAAGTGCATCAACGACGTGAGCGTCGATTACAATTTCATCTGCAGCTGATGCAACTCGACCCTCCGAGTG
>Ga0222716_10000192_pt1 | contig 50615 bp, 61 predicted proteins | sample C33_13DmetaG_FD_165044 | JGI IMG/M metagenome (GOLD analysis project Ga0222716, IMG submission 165044) | Estuarine water microbial communities from San Francisco Bay, California, United States - C33_13D | ecosystem: Environmental > Aquatic > Marine > Unclassified | place: USA: California... | reverse complement strand
TTGGAATGAATTTTTTTTTTCCTTTTTTTTATTTAATTTTATTTGTTTTATTAATTCGCCCAATATTTTTTTTTCACTATTGTTAAGAATATCAATATCATCTATCACTACGATATTTTTTTTTTTACTTTTGTACATCATATTCATAATAGAACCATGAGTATATTTAAAAATATCATTCATATTGGATATTTGTTGTATGGATAAATAGTTTAAATGATATTGACAATGTTCTTTAAAATAATTAAGTACCATATAGGATTTACCGCTTCCAGAACAACCTACAATATAAATATGTTTATCCTTATATAGATGTTGTTCCATACTAGTATAATAATAATAAAGTATTTATATACATAATTCGGAATTATTTGTAATCCCATCCCACGAAACATTACATTTTATTGCCCATTGTTTTTTTTTACATAATCCACTTGTAATATTTTGATATAAGGTTTTATTAAAATTTTCAAGATAACATTGGTCATTATTTTTGTGTATTACTTCATTTTTATCATAACAATCCCCAAAACTATTTAGTTGATAATAATCAGGACATTGATTAATATGCGGTGGATATATATATTTTTTTTTGGTTATATTAAGAATATATGCTACTATGGATAAAGTTACTATCAATACTACAATCGTAGAAATAAAAATTGTTTTTTCCATTTATATTAAAATAATATTATATAATAATGTCAGGTAGAGTTGATATAGAAGGCGGAACCCCATTTTTTTTGAAAGAACAAATACCTTTGGACCATAAAACAAATTACTTCAATGCTACTAAATATACGTTTCAACCAAGTGAATTATCAAATACTTATTTTAGTAAAGAAAATATAAATAAGGTACATAATGATATAAAAAAAAAGGTATATGATTTGTCTCAACAAAAATATGTCATTGATGACCAAAATATTGATGTATTAAAAATCATTATGCGAAGTATCTTTTTACAATATTCAAAATTCCAATTTGACAACATAAAACAACAAGTAGATGAAATGAATGTTATGGTTGTGGATTATAGTTCAAATAATATTTATGGTGAAATTCAGGGTTATTTGAAGTATAAAAAAGATGCGTCAAATATGTATACTCTTATGGATAGACCCGTTTATTTACATAACGATAATAGTTTAGAACTGAAGAACTTTTTTTAATTGTTCTAGTTCATCTTTCCAGATATCTTTGTGTGATGTATTCCACATTTTATCATATTCCGATTGTTTTTCGTTGAATTGTTTATTTAAACTATCCACATTTTCTTGACATACACTATCCATAGACATTTTAATTAAATAATTATAGGAATCATTTATTTTTGTATATTTCTTTTTTTCTAATATATCGCATATGTCATAGTTTGTTTTTTTTCGTAAATCTAAAGTATCGTTCAATAATTCATTGATGTAATTACATTTATTTTTCAATACTTCCATTTCTTCTTTTAAAATCTGAATCAAATGTAATCGTCGTTTTTCATAATAGTCCAAACGAACACCTATAAAATCATCACAAATTTCGTACACTTCATTGTAATGTTTTAATTTATCATTATTGTCAAATAGATTCATATTATTGATGGATAATGTAGTGGATAATTTAAATGTTTTTATAATGTCACTTTCTTCCATAGGTTTTTTTAGGGTAAGTTTGAAATAAACATTTTTATCAGTTGACTGGTCTTTGTAGTCTTTTAAAATATCCATACATTTTTCTAAATGTAAAATATAATCTTCATTCCATACACCAATAGGCAATTCGGTAATAGTAATGACTTGTTTGTCAATCGTATAATTACCCTTTGTAATAAATCGGCGATCACCATCTTTTTCTATGGCTCCTTGAAATCCCTGATAAAAGGGTACAAAGTCGCTAGTATATTTTTTATCCACCAATTTGTGTTGAATATAGTCAATGAGTTGGACTGGATGAAAACACGGAATGTCTGTACTAAATCCAGTACCAATACCCTTTGTACCATTGACTAGAATCATTGGAAGAATAGGTAAATAATATATAGGTTCAACAAATGTTCCATCGTCTTTCAAATAGGTCAAAATAGCATCATCTTCTTTTTTGAAAATCATTCGTGTAATTTTGTTCAAGTTCGTAAATATATATCTTTCCGACGCGCTATCTTTACCTCCTTGCAAACGAGTACCAAACTGACCATTTGGCATCAATATATTTATATTATTTGACCCAACAAAATTTTGAGCCATGTTTACAATTGCTCCATTCAAACTATTTTCTCCGTGATGGTACCCAGAGTGTTCAGATACATAACCACTGAATTGAGCAACCTTTATTTCGTGAACCAAGTTCTTTTTGAATGCGCTATATAAAATTTTACGCTGAGATACTTTCAATCCATCCATCATATTTGGAATGGATCGATCGCAATCATATTTGGAAAAGTGTATCATTTCTCGGTGGATAAAATCTCCCAATGTAATTTTAGTATCTCTTGTATCTAATACATTATTTCGTTCATAGTTTGACAACCATTCTTTTCTAAAATCTGACTTTTTTTTATTGAAAACCATATCAATGGTTTCGTTGTCTTTGTCACCTAAATGAATATCCATCGTTTTTTTATCTTTGAAATATTCTTTGAACTCTTTACCGGTACTAGTACCCAATCCTTTGTAATACTTGATAGACCATCCTTTTGCATCTTGATGTTCAGATTTCCATAATTCATATTCTTGTTCATTGTAAAAGTGAATCATTTTTCCAGATTTGGTCGCTTTCAAAATAGGCGTATTCATAAATCCTAAAAATCCTTCGATGTTCAACAATGAAGGCCATAAACATTCAAATAAATTAATACATAATCCCTTTATGTGACTCCCATCCAAATCTTGGTCAGTCATAAATAGAATTTTATTGTAGCGCAATTCATCCGTATCTTTATAGGTTTTGTTGGACTCCAAACCCATAATTTTTTTAATTTCAATGATTTCTTTGTTTTCATTTATCTTTTTGGTCGTTTCTCCACGAACATTCAACAATTTACCTTTCATTGGATATACTCCAATGATATTTCGGTCACTTGGTGTCAATCCTGATAAAATACCAGCTTTAGCGGAATCTCCTTCACATAAAATTAACGTACACAATTTAGAGTCTTTCGTACCAGCATAATTAGCATCCACTAATTTCGGAATACCGCGAATGGTTTTATTTTTGTTTCCATCAGTTTTTTTAGAATTATTTTTTTCTTTGATATGACTTAATTCACATGAGTTTTCCATAATACCTTGTTTGGCTAATTTTTCAATAAACTTATCACTAACTACACACGAAGAACCAAATTTACTTGGTGGAGTATTCAAATAATCTTTGGTTTGACTATCAAACGAAGGGTTTACAATCGTACAATTCAAAAAGATATGTAATTGTTCCTTAATAATAGATGGTTTTACTTCTACTTTTTTCTTTTTTTCAATATATGCAATCATTTTTTTTATAATTTGTTGTACAATATAATCTACATGTTTTCCTCCTTTGCTGGTGAAAATACCGTTTACAAAGGATACTTGTTTGAATTCTTCGCTTAAACATACACTATAACTCCAACGTTCGTGTTGCTCACTTATTTTTTCACAATCATTGTATAAATCTATATAATGGTTAAAATTTTTTACATCCAATGCTTCCCCATTTAGTTTTACTTTTACGTCTTTTGTAGTAATACCGGCAATATCATAGACTCGTCTTTGAAATAAAGAAATCATATCTTTGGACAGTTCATTCAGACCAAGACGTTTATAATCTGGTTTGAATTTTACCAAGGTATATGGTTTTTTGGAACATTTTGTAATAGAAGGTTTATGAACAACGTCCAAGTTAGTCTCAAACTCTTGAGTATATTTTAATTTACGAGTAAAATCAATCGTTTCAATCATTCCATACGTAGACCAAATGAGTACCAACTTAAATCCAAAACCATTTTTACCACCTGTAATTTTTTCTTCGTCTTTATTGTAATTGGTGGATGTACGCAAATGTCCAAAAATTAATTCAGGAATCCAAATATCATAAGTAGGGTGTTTTTCAATATCTATACCATTACCATTATTCATAAGAGTAATCATATTATCTTGAATTTTTATATCAATCATATTGACTAATTGGGTAGTATCGTCTTGTTCCTTTTTTTGGAGCATACGAACCACGTGATCGCGACAATTGACAATACCTTCATCAAACAACTTGAATAAACCAGGGTTATAATCGATAGTCTTGTTTACAATATGTCCGTCTTCATATACATACATTGGTCCATTTACGTTTTCGATAGATCCAATATATGTATCAGGATTATCTAAGATGTGTTCTTTATCAGTCTTTTTTTGATATTGATTCGCAAGAGTAGACATAGGGATATTATGTTACAATTTCTAAATCAATTTTATTAACTATATATAATGCCTTTCGAAAGAGAACAATCAGGAGTAATAAGTCCGTATTGTATAATTAAAGACAATAATATTTACGATGCAGTATATAAATGGCGCTATTTTAGATGTGATGCCTTAACCTTATATGGTCATATTAGTACATGGACAATTCACGGAGTTACGGATATGAGTGGGTTATTCAAAAACTATGAGGATTTTAATGAAGACCTGAGTGGATGGAATGTATCTAGTGTTACCAATATGAGTGAAATGTTTAAAGGTGCCATATCATTTGACCAACCTATTGGTAAATGGAATGTATCTAATGTTACAAATATGGGTCATATGTTTAATGGTTCAACCTCGTTCAATCAAGACATCAGTAATTGGGATACTATAAATGTTACAACAATGGAGTATATGTTTCAAGACGCATCAGCATTTGACCAACCTATTGGTAAATGGAATGTATCTAAGGTTACAAATATGGGTCATATGTTTAATGGTTCAACCTCGTTCAATCAATCCTTATACAACTGGCCTATTCAGTTTACCAATGTATCAGATTTTAATCCGTATTCTTCTTCTATATGTGTTACCTCTATGTTAAACAATACGTCTTCGTTACAATTTCAAATATTAACTGGTTCGGTAAACCAAGATAGTATTTATTACGCATTTTCTATTTTAGACATGGACCTTTATTCAAAGATTTTTAGACCTATTATTGAATGGGATACTATTTTAGTCAATGACATTAGTGGTTTGTTTAAAGATACTATTTTTAATCAAGATATTAGTGGATGGAATGTATCTAATGTTACCAATATGGATTCTTTATTTGAAAATAATAAGGTATTTAATCAATCATTAAATAATTGGAATACATCCAATGTAACCTCTATGAATTCTGTATTTCAGGGAGCCATAAATTTCAATCAGTCCTTAGAAAATTGGGATACATCCAATGTAACCTCTATAAACTCTATGTTTTTAGGAGCAATTCGTTTTAATAGTCGAGTCAACAATTGGAATGTATCCAATATTATAGATTCTTCTGGTGCATTTATGAACGCATTTAGTTTTAGTCAAGATATTTACAATTGGAAAATGTCTCGTTGTATAAATTTTACAAATATGTTTAATGGTTGTATAAGTTTACAAGCATCTAATTTAACGTTAGATATTAGTACAAACTTTGAAATAAATAATGATTTTTATATGCAATTATTAATAGATTAATATATTATATGCTTATTGTAGTAAATACCCCCAATGGGGTAAATACCACGAATATGTTTGCCAATACCAATATAAATTTTTCGGATTTAATTCTTTGGGATCCTAGTGTTCCGTGTAATAATTGTGAAGGATTAGAACGTTTGAAAGTAACAAACGATAAGCAAAGTAATGGATCAAAAAAAATGTTACAAGCCAAAATGATAAAACATCGAAAACAAATTTCTTATCAAAATACAAACAAACAAAATGCTTATAACATAATATATTCTCATAATTTTTACGATAATATAAATTTGATTTCAAAATGTAATTCACAATATTATTTGAATTTGATAAAAGTCCTTTTAAGGTCAAATAATGTCTCAAGTGATAGAAAAGCAAAAATTAGAGATTTCATAAGTCGTATAATTATATAAACCTATATATAATGAATTATAGTTGTCCAAATAAACAATATATTCCACCTTCGAAACAATCCTCCATATATCAAGGTGGAGTATTAATAATAAATAATAAACCATTCAAAACATTAGACTATAGTCTATATTTGTCTCACAAAACCGGTAATTGTTCTATTATAAAAAATAATAAATATAGTTCGTATCAACGATATTTATACAAACGAAAAAAACGATAAATATTTTATATTTATATATAATATAATGAAAACATTTGGGTCACGAGCGGAAGTTTGGCACGGAAACGCAAAAAAAACATCAGGTGGTTTAACCAAAAAAGATTTAATACAAAACAAATGGGGAGAAATTGTGTCTCGAAAAAAACATATGACGGCAAAAAAGGAAAAACGTTTAGAAAAATATGGTTATTTTGCTAAAAAGGGGTCGTTTGGTGCAATTAAGAAATCTCCCAAAACAAAAAAATCAATCAAAACAAAAAAATCACGAACGAGATCGAAGTCTGCGTAAAGACTGGATAATTTCTCGTTTGTTGTTGTTGGTATGAAAATGCTTGTTTTGTTGTCTACCTATAGAAACCATTTTTTTATGATGAATATAGGAAGAAGTATCTTTGTAGGTTTTAATTGACTGGTCACGAATAATATTTCGAACAAACATTTTACGCATAAACGCATAACTATTCTCATTATTAGAAGTCAAGTCTTTGGGGTTCATTATATACTTTAGTAATATATTATACTTTACTGATATATTAATGTAGGTTGTTGAATAAACAAATTATCATCCATTGGTTTTATTATAAAAAAATAAATAAAATGAACAGCACTATCCATTGTATAATATTCAAATGAAGTATGAGTTATTTTATTTCCTATTTTTTTATAATATTGGATTGTATCTATTGGGTCACGTTTATTGAAAATGTCGTATTGTCCAACAAGTTCTCCTTTGTATTGAATACCAATTACACCTTGTAATTTATTTTTTTGAATGATGTATTTGAATGAATCTATCAAAGATTTAGGAGTAGTATAAATGAGTCTACAATCTAATTCTCTTGATAATCGCGCAATATTGTCCATACCAATTACACATTGTGGTTGTGTCCATACATTATAAATAATAATAGAATCCTTACAAATAATAGATTTCAAAAAATCATAACTGGTGATGTCTCCATATTGGAAATCAAAACAATCGTCTTTTAAATATTCAAAATCCCATGTGTAATGACGAGAAGAATACTCTGACGAAAGATTGTCTATCCAAGTAAAATGAAATTGTTTTTTCTCAGATAAAAGTTTATGCATTAAATCTCTACCAAGCCAATTAGACCCTCCTACTAAAACGATTCTCATTATATTGTTTCTTTCTCTTTTTCTTTTTATATGTTTTTTTTCGCTTTTTACCTCCACACATATTACGAATAGGAACATCCACAAAATGATTAAGTGAATGTATTGTACCTACCAACATATCCATTATACTATATTTAAATATAAAAAAGTATTTTATATAATATAATAATGAATAATAGTCAGCGTATCAAATTACAAGAAATGATAGATGTAAATGATACAATCGATCATACCGAAGAAATTAGACAATTAAATCATAGTTCACTCATTCGAAAAGATGTTGTAAAAATTCAACAAATCAAACGCAAATTAAAAACAACCCATTACAAAACATTAGACAATGCCTTACAAAGTGAATGCTTCTTTTTATTTAAAAATTATACGTTGATTTACAATAAACTTTTGAAAAATGATTTGGATGTAACTATTTTATATACCTTCTTAGATGTATTAGAAAGCATTGAGAAAGGTAAACGAGACCAACACGAAGCTTCTTATGAAATTGGAACTTTATTAAAAAAAATTTATATTGATAAAAAAATAGAAGATATACAACAAACCAACTTTATTTCTCCAGTTGAAAATATTAGTTGGAAAGAATATTATGCCAAAAAAATTGATATAGACAAATAAATTTTATTTGTGTAAACATGAAAACATTGGTCATTGTAGAATCACCATCCAAATGTAAGAAAATCGAAGAATATTTAGGACCTTCGTATAAAGTGGTGGCCAGTTGTGGACACATTACGTCCTTTTCTTCATTGGAACAGCTCAATATGGAAACGTATGAAGTAAGTTATAAAATAGAAAAACCGACTGTCGTGAAGATGTTAAAATATGAAATAAAACAAGCATCGGAGATTATCATTGCTACTGATGACGACCGAGAAGGTGAAGCTATTGGATGGCATATTTGTAAAGTATGTAAATTAAATGTGGAGACAACGCCTCGAATACTATTTAGTGAAATTACAAAAGAAGCTATAGAAAACGCCATTCAAAACAAAGGACTATTGAATATGAACAGGGTATATAGTCAACAAACTCGGCAAATATTAGATTTATATATTGGATTTACCATTTCACCCAAGTTATGGAAATATGTTTTAAATAAATTAAGTGCTGGTAGGTGTCAAACTCCAGCACTACATATGATTTATGAAAAAGAAAAAGAATATGAACAACAAAGTATGGAGACCCATTATAAAGTGGAAGGATGGTTTACTTCTAAACACGTAAAGTTTCATTTGTCACAATCTATGGATAAAGTGGATGATTTTTTAGAAAAATGTAAAAGTCATAAATTTGAAATGTATCCTATTGAAAAAAATATTACAAATGAAAAAAGACCTTCTATTTTGATTACTAGTTCTTTACAACAAAAAGCACAACAAGTATTAGGATATAGTCCATCACACACAATGAGTTATGCTCAAGCATTATATGAGCATGGTTGTATTACTTATATGCGAACCGATACTCCAAGTTATAACGATACATTCAAAAAATCGTTAGAACTGCACATTAAACAACATTTTGGACACGATTATTATAAAGAAATCCCTAGTTCGACAAAAAAGGCTCACGAAGGTATTCGTGTCACCAATCTGAAAGTGACCGAAACTACATTTGAAACTTCCCAAATCAATAAGTTATACAAGTTGATTTATATACATACGTTACAAACTTCTATGAGTGATGCTAAAATAGAAACATCGCATTATAAAATAAGTGCACCACTTGATTTATATTTTATACACAAAGAACCTATGTTTTTGTTCGAAGGATGGAAAAAACTAAATAATACACCCAAAAACGAAAGTATTTCCTTGTATTTTTCGCAACTGAGACAAATAAACTATAGTTCTATTGTTGCTAAAGAAATATTACAAAAACCAATGTATCATTATTGTGAATCTCAATTGATCCAAAAACTAGAAAAGGAATCTATTGGTCGTCCATCTACTTATGCGTCTATTTTAACAAAACTTTACGACAAACATTATATTGTAAAAGGAAAAATAAAGGGAAAAGTATTTGAAACAACTCAATACGAATTAATAGATAATGTTATCACACAAAAATCCGAATCTTATTCGAATGATGAGACCAATAAAATTACAATTACCAATACTGGTAAGAAAGTCGTTGAATTTTGTTATAAATATTATAATCATTTATTTGATTATTCATATACAAAAAAAATGGAAACTCAATTAGACAATATAGAAGAAATAGGTATTTGGAGACACATCTTTACCGAATTTAAACGCGAAGTAGATCAAGAAGTCGTCATTGATATGGTAAAATCAAAACAATCAAGTTTACATTGTGGGACATACAAAAAACACCCTGTCGTTATAAAAAGCGGACAATTTGGTTATTATATGGAATATAACAAAGTTACCACTTCTTTGATACATTGGATACATTATGATCAAATAGAAGAATTTATTGAAGAACAAGCATTTCCTAATGAACTTATGGAGTCATTGATGAATATCAATATATCAATTGGTAAACATACCACGATTCGAAAAGGAAAATATGGAGAATATATTTACCATAAAACACCACAAATGAAAAAACCCAAATTTTACGCATTAGACATTGATAGTCGAAATGTAGAACATATAAAAGAATATCTACAAAAAAAATATAATCTTATAATATGAATAATTCAGAAACAAGTGAGTTTTTTTTTCCAAAAATAGTATTAATAACTTTTACTATGATAGGTATATTTGTCAAAATGATAATAGGGATGGTGACGTCTTCAAAAGATGGTTCATTTGGTAATGCAACCACAAGCATTTGGGGAAATTTGATTATTATATTTTCAGTAATTTCTTACATATGCATTGACTCCAAAATAGAAAATAATGTTATTTATCCATTATCATTGCTAGTTATGATGATGATGTGGGATACCACAATTTCATATAAATATTCGAGACGAATCAATAAAAAACAAATTCCACAAATATATTATTCATGGTCTATGTTTTCAAATTTAATGGTATTATCTTTTTTGATAATCATGATATATAATTTATTTTATAAAGAAGAAGAAAATAGTCAGATTTCTAGTATATTGTATATCATTGGTGTGTTTTCTCTTTTCATTACAGGTGTACAACAAACTATATTAGACCATTTTATGGTAGACAAAGATCATTTAGAAATAAACTTGTAAGTAATACCAATTTTATCATTTGATTCCCAAATACCAGATATTCGTATAAATAATTTATTGGGAGGTTTATTCAAATGTAATACATAACGTTTATACATACAATCATTATGTAATAAACGTTCTATTTTTTTATTTGTAATTAAATTTATCTTTTTTAATAATTCATATTCAATATAAAACAACGAATGCAATAAGTTATTATTGAAACTAATTTTGTAAGTTTTGTTATGATAATTTGTAATTATATGTGATTCTGGTATAGAAATAATTACATTTTGTATCGTATAATAACCTTCATTGTATAGTATTCTATAAAAATTATTATAATATTTTATTTTGTTTTCTACTGGTTTTTGAAATACTATTTTATTTATTTCAAAAATATTATAAGGAACAAATAAGTTCATAGTAATAGTAGTATAATATATTTAAATATCACTTTCATATAGTATAAATATGGAACATATACTTATTTATGGAAAGGAAAATAGTTCAAAATATAATTATGCAATAAATATGATAAAACCATATAGTAAAACGGAACTGAACTATAAAAGAAAAATAGAAATAAACTTAAATGACTATAAATATTATTTTAACTTAAGCGATGTTCATTTTGAAGTAGATTTTGAATTATTGGGTACAAACGAATATAGTTTGTGGGTAGCATTGTATCAACAAATACAAACAATTTGTAAAGAAAATATGGGTAAATGTATCATATTATGTATGAACGTACATAATATAAAGGATGAATTGTTGGATATTTTTTATATTTTTATGAGAGACCCAAATATAAAATTTATACTATGTACACAAAATATGTCGTGTTTGCCTGATACTATAAAGCAACATTGTAAAATAGTATCGTTGAAAGATAAAAGTAAAAAAAAAATATGTATTCCATTATGTGAACCAATCATTGAAATGATTGCCTCGAAGAACATCGATTATTTCTTATTAAGAGAGTTGCTGTATAATTTATTGACTTACAATATAAACATACACGAATCTTTTTACTTTATATTAAATCGTTTGTTAAATATGAACTATATGTCCACGTATGATATAGAAAGGGTGATGCCTGATTTATTTGATATTATAAAAAAATACAACAATAACTACCGGTCTATATATCATTTGGAAAGGTTTGTTATTTTTTTAATAATATTAAAAGAATAGTATTAAAGAATGTATGGATAAAAAAAGAGCATATGAAATTTTGAATATTGACCCACATAATCATTTAAACTATGCTTTATTACGTAAAAAATACTTAAAAGCTTCTTTGAAACATCATCCTGATAAAAATAAAACATCGGAATGTTTTGTCGATGTAAAAGAAGCTTATGATTATTTATTAGACGATTTGAATAATTTGTCTCCATTGTTTTATTATGACGAAGAATATACACATACTTTGTTTATTCTTTTAAAACAATATATTTATGACCCATTTGAAAAACATATACATAGTTATCAAGTATTTGAATTAAATCCATGCTTAGATCATTTATTTCAAAAAGAATTATATTATATGAAAGACTATGACCTTTATATCCCTTTATGGCACCACGAATTATGGTATGAAACGCATAAAATAAAAATAAAAATAAAACCTAATATACCTGAATATATTTCAATAGATACATATAATCATATACATATATATTTAGAAAACAAAACAAAAAATATGGGTGATGTAATTGAGTTTAAAATAGGCGGAAAAAGTTTTTCATTTTTATATGAAAAAAATATAACTATTTTAATGAATCAAGGTATACCTATGATTCAGTCCAATATTTTTGAACATAATGAAATATCAAATATAATTATTCATTTATCTAATTCTTTTTAGTTGTTTTTTTAGGTTTTTTTTTTGGTTCTTCTGGTTCCGCTGGTTCGTCATCTTTTGATACTTCTACATTTTCACCATCGCTATCGTAGGTAACTTGTGATAGAGATTTGGATGGTTTTGGAACATCTTCATATTCATCTTCGTTTTGAAGGGGGACTACTTCTTCGGTAGTAGTAATTTTAATATGGCATTTACCACGTTCAAGTGATTCTATTTGCTTGACCACTCCTTGGTACAACTTCCAAGTTACCCCAAATTTACCATTTGCGAACCAAATGCCACCGCATTGAATAATACACGCTATATTACTTCCTTTTTGAATAAACTCTTCAGGACCACGACCATCTTCATTAGGAATTAAACTATTTTGTTCAATATCGAATAATTCAAACTTGAACTCTCCTTCCCATACCGGAAGTTTTAGTTTGATAGTTGGACTGCGAGTTTTGTCTGGCTCTCCAGTTTCTTGGTCTTTTGGATATTTTAGCATTGGACTCCATAGAGCATCGATGACTTCAGAAGACATAGATGCCTTACCAAACCAGTCCCTTGCGTTTTTTTTAGCTTCAGATTTTACTTTTTCTTCAAATTCAATCAACATATTCAATAAACTCTTTGTTTCATCGTTTCCAAAATCTTCGCGAGGGAATTGCAATGTAAAGTCATAACTTTTAGAATTATTCGCATTATCATATACGTTTACACCCCAATTCATCATAAGAGGTGTTTGAATGTGCAACGATTTTTTAGTTAGACTATTTATAATACCCACACTTTTCCCACCAACACTATTTGCTTTTGGTTTGGTGAAAATCATGTTTGAGTTAGGCGAGAAGTCTTTTGCGTTTACAATAATAGTTGACATTATTACTTAATTATTATTAAAATCTTTAAATCAATTTTTATAATTGTTTTATAAAATCTTAGCAATACCTATCCAAATAGTAAATGAAATATAAAAAAATATCATGATTATTATAAATGGTTGAATCTTTTTCGCAATATAATAAATTTTTACAATCTAAATACACCATAAAAGAAATGAAACGCGTTATGAAGCGATTTTCTTACAAACCTAAGCAAAAAACAAAAAAAGATATGTTATATGAATGTTATCATTATTTGAAACATAGTTTTTATATCAGAAAAATAATTAATTGTTTTAGAAATTATATTGTATTCAAACTAAACCAAACGCAAGGTCCAGCAATGTTTCATAGAAGCTTATGCAATAATACTGAGGATTTTCTAACAATAGAGTCTATGAAAGATATAGAGTACAAATATTTTATAAGTTATAAAGATAGTCATAATTTTGTATATGGATTCAATATAATTTCAATTAGTACTTTATTAGATAAGAAACAAATAAATAACCCATATACGATGGAACCTTTTCCAAAATACTTTATACGAATGGTAGAAAAAAGAAAAATATACAATAAAATCTTTCATTATGTAGATGAAAGTGTAAAACCCATCAAACAAACAATAGATAATATGTTTGTCTCTATATTTCAAAAATTAGATTCTTTAGGAAATTATACCCAAATTGAATGGGTTACTAAGTTGAACAACAAGCAATTAAGAAAATTTATTTATGAAATACATGATATTTGGAATTATAGAAGCGAAATGACCAATGAACAAAGGAGACAATTATGTCCGCCAACTGGAAATCCTTTTTTACATATTCCTTTGTATTTATTTAAAAATAGTAATATTAATATTAAAAATAATACTTTGAAACACTATATTTATAGTATTTGTGACAACTTAATCAATAATATAAATATAGATAATGAAAAACAATCTCTTTGTGCTTTTTATATTTTGACTACATTTACTTTAGTTCATCCTCGCGCTGCCGAATCCTTACCGTGGCTTTATCAGTCTGTTATATAATAATTGCGTAAAAACAATATAAAAACATATAATATGCTTATGTATAATGTCTTCTGTAAAACAATCTAAAAAATCCAAATCAGTCGAGTCAAAAGTCGTTGAACCAAAAGTCGTTGAACCAAAAGTCGTTGAACCAAAGGCAAATGTAGAAAAACCAAAAGAAGTAGATAATGTATTAGTTCCTCAAACGGAAGTTTCACTACAAGAATCATTCAACGGTGTTGTTTCTTTACTAGTAGATATGAATGGTCTTTTATCTAAGGTAAAAACCAAAGTAAAAGTTTTAGAAAAACAAGTATCCAAGGAAATGAAAGTATTGGATAAAATCAAACAAAAAAAAAATAAAAACAAGGGTTCGAGAGCCCCAAGTGGATTTGTAAAACCTACCAAAATTAGTGATGAACTGGCTGGTTTTCTAAAAAAAGATAAGGGTACTATGATGGCACGAACGGATGTTACCAAGGAAATGACTGCTTATATCCGTGAGAACAGTCTTCAAGACAAATCGAATGGTCGCAAGATTATTCCTGATGCTAAACTAAAGAAACTACTCAAGGTATCCAATTCGGATGAACTTACTTATTTCAATCTACAAAAGTTTATGAGTCCACATTTTGAGAAAAGTGTAAAAGCATAAATTAATATTTTTATTTTAATAATTTTTAATGTAAAATTATTAAAAAACTTTTTATAGATTTAAATAAACGATTTTATTTGTTTTCAATAAAACACATAAATACAAACTATAGTTATTTTCTTTAACCATATGTAGTATTTCTTTTAGACATCCATTCGCATTTTTACCTTGTACAGACATATTAATATATTTATTCCAATTATAACCTTTTTTACCATTTTCGTTTATTAATTTCATATTAAAATTTGTAGTTTTTAGTATTTTTTCAGTAGGCATAGTTTTCCATATATCATTAAGTATACCTCCAAATGTTTTTGTTGTAGATATAACTATATGATTAGAGTCTTTTATAATACATTCTTTTATTATTGATTTCGAAAAACTGGTTTTACTCATTTCATAATCTGTAATATATTTTTTTTTTGGTGTAAGTATGAGGATTCCTTCTTTAATTTCTATTTTATAATCTGCAATATGAGGAATAATTATAGGCTCTTCAGATAGGTTATTCATTCAATTATTATTTAATATAATTTTTATTTCAATTTTTATCATACAAAGCCATATTTAGATTTGTAGTGGAAGTATACTTGATTTGGTCTAAATGTTTCAACCATTTGTCTTTTTTATGTAATTGTATAATAAAATTCATAAATTGGTCAACACTTTTTTCATATCGAAACATATTTTCCGACTCAAAAAAATCCATAGTTTCTTGTATGTAAAAAAACAATAAACTGGTCAATATAACATAACAAAAAATACTGTTTTTTTCTTTATAATTATTATGTTGAATCAAATCTCGATATGTTAGGTGTTGTTCATTCAAAAACTTATTGGTCATTACACATGAATATAATTGTTCTCTTTTAAAATACTTATGAAATCTATTTTCAAATATACGAAATGATTTATGTATCGACAACCATGAAATATTTATAATTCTTGCCCAAAATTCAGTATAGGTCTCAAATAATAAAAACTGACTTTGTATTGGAAAATATCGTTTCATTTTAGAATAATTTTTATGACTATGAAAGTCAAAATCAAACAAATGGATACATTCGTGAATAAATACTTTAAACCATTCTTCTTTACGATATAAGACAATATTATTCCCATATGTAAAACCAGTATTCATATATTTCTTTGTTTTTTCAAAGTCTGTCAAATAAATCGTAATATTATTATAGACTTTTTGTAGTGAAGGTTTGCACCGAATAAACAATATAATAATTGTCTTTATTTTTTTACACCTTTTTACATTTCAAACGCCGATTTTGTCTAAAATGTAAATTTGTATTTTTAAGTGGAATAATTTAGGAATAACTATTTTAGTTAATTTTTAGTTAAACTATATAAAAATAAAATATTAATATAGTATATAACTAAAATGGTTAATTATAGTTGCGACAAATGTTATAAAACTTTCACCCAAAAATCACATTATACACAACACCAAAAACGAAAAAATATGTGCGAGAATAATGCTGATAAAATTAAGGTTTTAATTGATAAGGCAATTGAAGATAAGCTTAATGCTATAATTCCTGAAAATACAATTGTAAATAAAGAAAAAATTGATTTAAATATTGTTAATTTAACCGAACAACAAACTATACCTAATATGGAAACTAAACAAACAAAGGGATTAAATCGTAATACTATTGATAAATATTACACAAAGGATATTGTTGTTGAGTTATGTTTAAATCTCGTTAAAAAATATATACAAATAAACTCTGATGATTTGATTATAGAACCGAGTGCTGGGAATGGTTCTTTTATTACAGGTATTAAATCAATAATAAGTAATTTTAAATTCTATGATTTGGAACCTGATAATGACGAAATAATACAACAGGATTATTTACTATATGACTATGGCATTATTAAGGAAACTTTTAGTAAAATACATATAATAGGTAATCCTCCATTTGGTCGTCAATCTTCATTAGCAATTAAATTTATAAAAAAATCTTGTGAATTTTGTGATAGTGTTTCATTTATATTACCTAAAAGTTTCAAAAAAGATAGCTTAAAAAAAACATTTCCATTAAATTTTCATCTTATATTTGAAATAGATTTACCTGATAAATCATTTTTAGTAGATGGTGTAGAACATAATGTTCCTTGTATATTTCAAATTTGGGAAAAAAAAACAACTAATAGAGTTGTAAATGAAAAATTAGAACCAGTTAATTTTATGTTTGTTGAAAAAACAGAAAATCCAGATATTTCATTTCGTCGTGTTGGTGTTAATGCAGGAACAATAGATAGAAAAATTGATGAAAAAAGTATCCAATCACATTATTTTATAAAATTTACTAATGGAAAATCTATAACTGATAATATAAATAAATTATCTACAATCACATATGATTTTAACAATACAGTCGGTCCTAAATCCATATCAAAACAGGAATTAATATTTAAATTCAATCCATTATTAGAATGTTAATTAAAGTATGAAGTAATAATATTTTGTAAATTATTCAAATAACATAATGTATTATTTTCAAAACCAGTTTCAAATAATTTGTATGCTTTCTTTTTTTTGCTTTTAAATTGTATTTCATTACAAACAACACATAATAACTTACTATTTTCGTTATTATGTTTATTATTTTCTATGTATTTTGAACCTCTGTTAAGTTGCTGTCCTCCGCCCCATAAATCTAATTGATTCATACCAATAATAATTTTATTAGTTGATTTTTCCAGAATATACCAATCTGGTATTTCAGTAGTAAAATGACCTTCACATTTTTTTTCAAAACAAATTTCAAATCGGTCTGTATCTAATGATAATTTTGTGATAAATTGCTTTACTATATTATTAAACTTATTTCCTCTTATAACTCCTTTTGTTCCTGCTGGTATTAGTTGTAATAAATATTCTTGTATTATTTTTTGTTTTGTTTCTTCATCAATATATTTTCCCAATACATCACTTAGTTTTTTTATTTCATTTTTAACAGAATTACAATCTTTATATTCACACATTAATTTTGCGTCAGTTAATTCTTCCAAAGTTTCATAACAAACTTCTTGTTTTATTCTTGCGTTAATATCTTCCATAGATAATTCAGGTTCAATAACGAGTATAACTTTTTTGTCTGTCATCTTGTAATATTATAATACTTATATGTATAAGTATTTCATTTCAATTTTTTATGGAAAAATAATTCAATAATATATATGCCTACCCATAAAAGTAATGATTATAAATTAACTGCGGTTCAATATTATTTAGTTGAAGATAAAACACAAGAAGAAGTTTGTAAAATATTCAAATGCACTCCAAGAAGTTTAATGCATTGGGTTAGTCAATACAAAAAAGAAGGAAATGTAAATAAACATTATAGAAAACCTATTGCTTACAAAGTTAAAAAAGAATATGTTAAGCTTTTAGTTGATGAAATAAATAAAAATAAAACAATTACATTAGACGAGTTAAACCAAAAACTTAAAGACAAATACAAAGATGCTAATTTATCTACAACACAGATTTTTAGAGTAATTAATGATAATAATATAACTTTGAAACTTACAAGAATACGACATGAACCAGTAAAGAGATTTGGTAAAGATATAAATATTAATTCAAAAATAAAAGAGTTTTATGATGAAGTGAAAAAATACAAAATAGAAGATATTATTTGTATTGATGAAGTAAGCATAAAATCATTACAAAAAAGAAATCGTTGTTATAGTAATAAAGGTAAGCGTTGTGTAATAAAAACACAATCACAAGAAGTATTCAAAAAATATACTGGTGTATTTGCTATTTCTGTAAATGGTGTTGTAAATTGGGATTTGTATGAAAAAGGTGGAATAAATACGGATAGATTAATTGAGTTTTTAGAGCATAATATTACAAGTAAATTAAGGAATAAATTAATTATTTTAGATAATGCTTCCGCACATAGAAACGAAAGAATAAAAGCATTAGTAAATAAACACAATAATTTACTTTATGCTGTTCCTTATCAGCATTTTACCAATTCCATAGAAAATTATTTTAGTATGTTGAAATCAAGATTACAAAAATTAGATGGGTTAAAGTATGAAAATCTAAAAGAAAATATCCAAAAAGTAATAAGTGAAATACCAAAAGAAAAATATGAAAATATATTTAAGGGTGCTTATGAAAGACCAGAAAAATATGTTCCAAAGAATAAAACAAGAAAAATAAAAAAGAATTATAAATGATTTTTATATGATTTGGACTATATAAAAATCGGCGTTTGAAATGTAAAAAGGTGTAATATACTCCTTTATATGTATAGATGTCTCGCTATATAATTTTATCATAAAACGATAGTTTTGTTTATGTATCTTAAATATATATTCATGAAATTTTGTTTTATTTATATGATTTACAATTACATTTGGAAAAAAAAGTGAAGTATTTTCAACAACAGATACATTAGAATGTTCTACATAAGAATGATCTTTTATATGAATTTTATTTAATATATTATGTATTTGTCGCAAAGTATATTTTATATTCGGTTTATTTGTATCTAAAGAATATTTGTTCTTTAAAAACTGAATATTTTCTATAGTGTTCTGTGTAAATGTCATATATTATAACTTCATTTTTCTTTTCAATAGTTTCATTTTTCCACCTGACTGATTTGAATTTGAATTTGAAGAGACTATGAAAGAACCGTTCGATATTACTGAATTAAAATTTTCATTTGCATATTTAATATTTTCTTCACCTTGTTTGTTGGAATCTTTATTGTTTTCATCACCTTTACCTTCATCACCTTCTTCTTCATTGACATCTTTATTGTTTTCATCTTCTTCATTGGCATTTTTATTGTTTTCATCTTCTTCATTGGCATTTTCTTCTTCATTTTCATTTTTATTATTTTCTTCTTCAACTTCATTTTCTTCTTCTTCGCCTTCTTCTTCATTACCTTCTTCAATTACATCTTTATTGTTTTTATCACCTTTACCTTCATTGACATTTTCTTCTTCGCCTTCTTCTTCATTACCTTCTTCAATTACATCTTTATTGTTTTTATCACCTTTACCTTCATTGACATTTTCTTCTTCGCCTTCTTCTTCATTGACATTTTCTTCTTCGCCTTCTTCTTTGGCATCTTGTTCAGGTTGTAATTTGGGTTTTACAATATTTGTCTCTAGACTATTTTTTTCATCAAAAGAATATAATTCTTCCAACAATACTAAAGGATCAGCAAATATCATTCGTAAAAAATCATTGTAGGTCATATTGGTGTACTTTGATTTGTATTCGTTTATTAAATCATAATTTATGATGGTTTTGTTTTGGATGAAATCTACAACACCATTAGTGTCATAAAACCTGAATGTAGAGACCAATAAATCATAATCTTTGGTATATTTTTTTTTTAATATTTCAAATAATTGTTTGTATTTTTGTTCAAATGGCTTTTTGTCTTTATTTATTTTTTTTTTAATTTGAATAAGCATTTTAAAATCTTTGCTTAGAATGTATTCATGTTTTGTTTGAACCATTTGTTCTAGTTTTAGTTTATTCATAAAATTATCAAAAATGAGCATAGTTCCTTCTTTATATTCTGTAGTATTTCCACCACGGACAAATTCATATAGACCTAACTTAGAGACAACATTTTCATATTTGACAACATAAACATATTTATATTCTATCTTATCCAAAGATTTTATATCTCCTATCGCAATACATAAATCATAATGCGAATCGTTAAAATGGACACGTATTTTATATAGATCAGTAGTTTGTCCGTTTTCTTCTACAGAATTTAAATTGGTTTCGTGTATATAGTCTTTCATTAATCCAGAAGATACAGATGCCATATTTTCCATAATTATAATATATATATATATATAAATGTCAAATAAGACGAAAAAGTGTAAATCAAAATGCGTTAATTTACAAAGAGACAAATGCTACAAAGGGTGTATATATACCGATCATTGTAGATTATCTAGTAAATACAAATTGGATAAAAAAACATGTAAATTATTAAAAAGAATAAAACAGCCTAGAATTCAAAGTTTTCGAATACCTAAAAAAGAGGTATCTTCTAATATTCTTCATCCAAGTGTTTCATCTTATTCACCAGATATAAATAAAATATTGATTCAATCGAGATATAGTCCAAAATATGATATATTTGATGCTATTACACAATGTATCAACATAGATGTAGAAGAATACACTCTAAAAGATTCTATTTTGAAATATTATATAAATCCTAAAATCAAATTAAAAAATGGTGAATGTGTATCATATTGGAATATAGACGCTCAAGAATTATTTTTAGATAACTTATCCAAACACCATATTATAAATATAAATAGTTTGATTGTCCCTAAACAATCATATTATAATTGTTGGTTTAATACAGGATTTATGATAAATTATATTAGCGATAAAGGTCGTAAATTCAATAAGTATTTTAGACAATATATGATTACAGGTAAAATGAAAAATCTTAATCCTTATTTAAAAAAACTAAAGGCACCATTATTTTTATTCAACATAGCTATAGAGGCAACCTTACAAGGAAATATATTGGCAAAAATTATGAATACAAATGATTTAATTGAAAAAATACACGAAGGAATTCCAAAAGAATATAAACCTAATATTACCAATAAAAAAGAATATGGAAATCCATATAATTATCAAATGACCTTATTGAACTATTTATCAAATGAAAAATATGCGTATCATGTCCAAAATGGTGTTTTATTATATAGTTATATGAAAGATTATGGTTATGTAAATGCAAATACAGATATTATTTGGGCAGAATTAAACCACACACAATCAAAGATAATAAATAACAAGGATATTTACTTAATAGACCAATATAAAAAAAAATATATATTAGATTCTTTATTGATAAGAGACACGAATAAAAACCATTTTTGCTGTTTATTGACTATAAATGGTAAAGAATACAAGTATGACGGTGCATTTAGTCCTTCTATCATTCCTTTTAAGTGGAAAAATAAAATATTTTTAAATTCAAATAAAGATTTCTTTATGGAAGATAAATCTGTAATATGGAATATGCGTAATGGTTATCAAGTATTAAATTATTATCGAATATGAATTTTTACAAAATCCATAATATCCATACACTTAAACTTTAATTTTGGATTCACGTTTGGATGTGTTTTTATTTGATTTATATTATTATATAATCCTTCCCATTCTGAATGAAATAATAAATAATCTAATAATTCTTTTATAATGATAAAAATACTTTGTAATAATTCTTCTTTATATTCCATCTTAGTTTTATGTTCCATTTCACAATTTAGTGTTTTCATTAGTTCTTTACATAATTCAACCAAATTATCCAAAGAACAAATATTATATTTCATTAAATTACTAAAAAATAATAGACTAGCCTTTAATTGTTCTATCTTTTTTACATAATCACAATATTTATCGTAATCTTCATTTGGACTAATATATTCTATTTCACTTAGTAGTTTGATATGTTTTGAAAAATTTTCTTGAAAAATCTCATAAAAAGTATTGTTTTTTTCAATTAATTCTTTGTATAATAAAGAAAATAATTTGGATAAATGTATATTAGAACTAGCAATTTGAAATATTTTATTCGTAATAATATCAATGTCCTTTGTTGTGGTTATATTTTCGATCATTTCAAACAATTCTAATTTTAACTTATTATAGTTTTTTTCGGTTAATTTATTTAATAATTTACATATGACTCCACAATAATCTTCTTGTTTGGGTATTTTAGTTATTTTGAATGGTTCACTTTTGTTGTGTATAAATAACTTTTTTTTTATTTTTGTAATGATCTCTTTGGTATATTCAGGAAATTCATATGGACTATAATCCATAGACAGCAATATTATTTTATCATAAGAATAATACATTATAATATATAAAACCTATTTTTATATTCGTTCTATATTATCTTATAAAAAAAAAACAATTATATAATGGAGTTCAAATTGCCAATACAATATATAGATCATAAATATGTTTCATCTACTATAAAAGATGATATTGATATGAAAAATGCTTACAAAAAAATTTTAGGAGACACTCATTTAGAATGGACATCTTATTATACGCCTAATAAAGAGTTTTTACAAGATAGTCAACTTGTAATTAAAAACTTAGATGTTTCCTTTGTTGATTGCGAATCTATGATGGAGAATTATATGACATTTCGTTCTGAAACAAATTTTAATGATAAATATCAATACATAAATATTTCAGCACTTGAGCCACTCAATCGTTCGGTTTTATTTTTACAGGCACTAAGTTTTTATAATATAACTTCTCCTATTTTTTCATTGGTTACTCCTATTTTTATTTTTATTGTTCCTTATTTTATATTAAGATTCAAAAACATTAAAATTAGTACATCTCAATATAGTGAATTATTACAAAATATGATGAAAAATACAAATCTATATAAATTATTTTATACAAATGAATCTATTACATTTCAACAGAGAACTTCTATATTTGCCTCTATTATTTTTTATATTTTTCAAATTTATCAAAACATTATTTCGTGCATTCAGTTTTATAATAATATCCATTATATTTCAGAATTTATAAGCGGTTACAAAGGTTATTGTATAAATGCTATAGACCAAATACAAAGACTTAATCATTATTTGTCTCCATATAAATCATATTCTTTATTTATAGAACAAAATAATCATCAGAAAAATATTATTCAAAATATTTTAAATAAATTATCACTTATTTTTCCTTATCAGAATACATTTAGTCGTTTAAGTCAAATTGGATATATTATGTATATTTATTATGCGTTGTTTTATGATAAAACATATCATAATGCGTTTTGTTATGCTTATGATTTGAATCACTATATCAAAGATATATATTCTTTACAAAAAAAACATATTTCCAAGAAAATAAATATGGCTACGTTCCAAGAGACATATACAAAAATGAAAGGGTCCTATTATTTAGCAAATATAAATGATAAACCTATAAAAAATAATATCACAATGGACAAACAAATTATTATTACTGGACCAAATGCCTCTGGTAAAACTACTTTGCTGAAATCTATTTTACTGAACACAATTATGTCTCAACAAATAGGATTTGGTTGTTATAAAAGCGCCAATATTCGTTTATATAATCATTTTCATTCTTATTTGAACATTCCAGATACATCTGGTCGTGATAGTTTATTTCAAGCCGAAGCACGTAGATGTAAAGATATTTTAGAACATGTAGAAAAACATTCTAATGAGAGACATTTATGTATTTTTGATGAGTTATATTCTGGTACAAATCCAAATGATGCCATATTATGTGCAAAAATATATCTAAAAGGATTAAAGAGTTATTCGTGTGTTGATTTTATTTTGACTACCCATTATATTCAACTTTGTGAAGAATTAGACAAGTATGTCTCTAATTACAAAATGAATGTTATAGAACACAAAGATAAAATAGAATATTTATACAAAATAAAAAAAGGTATTTCTTATGTACACGGTGGTAAACAAATATTAAAAGACTTGAATTATCCAGATTATTTATTTTGATTTCGTTTAAAATGTATATAAAGATTATAAATATTATCTATAATGGGATTATTAGATATTAGTGGTTTCTTCACAGGTCTAATTATAAATTTATTATTAATCACTTTGGTATGTTATTATTTCAAACGAAAATATGAAAACATCGAATCCGCTCAAATGGAACAAGCGAAAGTATTGTATGAACTGTTACAACAATCTTCTGAAGCAAAGAGCGAGCGAACCGTTGTAAAACAAAACCATCCCGTATCGTTAGTTGTTGAAGTAGAAAGTGATCGTGATGATGATGATGATGATGATGATGATGATGATGATGATGATGATGATATCTCAAGTTCTTCCGATGAAGAAGAATATGAAGAAGAAGAAAAACCACAAGACGAACTTATAGAAACCAATTCAAATGAAGAACCAACATATGAAACAGATTACAATAAAATGAGTGTAAAATCATTAAGAGATTTATTGACCAATAAGGGAATAAAAACCAACCCAAAAATGAAAAAAAATGAGTTGATTCGTTTAGCAAATAACAAAAAATCACTTGTCATAGATTTAGCCTTTGAAGATAATCCTATTGAAGTATCTAAACTACCAGAAGAAGAAAAAAAAGAAGAAACAGAAGAAACAGAAGAAACAGAAGAAACAGAAGAAACAGAAGAACCACAACCAAATGAAGAGAAATAAATTATAAATATATATTAATGAATAGTAGAACATTTACCGATTATTCGCAAAATTCTTTGAACAATGAAAAAATAAAGAAACAATATGGTATAACAAATAATCAATCTTATCGAGAGTTTTTGGTAAAACATGCTGACATTATAATGAAAAGAAACTTTCAATCAATAGAACCCTCTATAGAGATTCATAATCCTCCCTATTTATTTTTAGGCATTCACGACGATAGTAAACCCAAAGGATATAGCGAATCCTCTATGAAAGATGTTTATTTGTCTCGAGAAAGGTTGAATGCTATGCGTCAGAGACAATTCATAAATTAATATAAATATATACATATATCTTATACCAATATGATATATGTTAGCATAGATGTTGGAATCAAAAATTTGGCTTACATTATTTATGAGTCAAATAATTCAACTATTTTGAAATGGGACGTATTAGAATTATGTAAAGAAAAATCAAACCAGGTGAATTTAATTGATTTAGGAAAAACTATGTGTAACTCGTTTCACGATATTTTTACGCCATATGAAGTAGAACGAGTGATTATTGAAAATCAAATAGGTCAAAATGCAATACGAATGAAAACGCTACAAGGAATGATTACAATGTATTTTATTCAACAAGGTATTAATGATATATATCACTGGAATGCGTGTCACAAATTAAAAGACTATGATATTCCAAAAAAAACTACTTATAGTCAACGTAAAAAATTAAGTATTCAAATTACCGAACAACTTTTGAAACAAGATTATGTTGAATACCTTGAACATTTTTTATCCCACAAAAAAAAAGATGATTTAGCAGATTGTTTTTTACAATTAAAAGATGCTTTAAAAAAACAATTAGTAATGCGCTAAATATAAAGCAATAACATATAAGTTATTATAATGGAAGAAATTATTGATTTGGATTTAAATATAGATGATGTTGATTTTGGTTCAGGTGCTGAATTACTTATGAATGATAAACAAAAATCCACCAGTAAAGATATATCTTTAGACAAAGAATTGACCGAATTAAATGAAATAGAAGATATAGGCATAGGTAAAAATACTGTAAAAATGGATACCCAACAAAGTATACCATTTAAAAAAATAAGTGAAATCAACATCGAAAAAGAAGTTCAAGAAGTAGAACATAAAACAAAAGAAGATTTACTTAAAGAAAAATTTAATTATTTAAGAAAATTGGAACAACTTGAAAGTAAAGGAGTAACATTATCCAAAAGATATAGTATGGATTCTTCATTAGATGAAATGAAGGGTGAATATGAACACATTATCTTTGAAAAAGAGCGGAGTAATAGTATTAAGTTTCAAGGAAAGGTACTAACCACACTTATTACTGGATTAGAATTTTTAAATAATAAATTGGACCCATTTGATATTAAATTAGAAGGATGGTCAGAACAAATTAATGAAAATTTAGAAGATTATGATGATATCTTTTCTGAATTACATGAAAAATATAAATCTAAGGTTAAAATGGCACCTGAATTAAAAATATTATTTCAATTAGCAGGATCTGGTATGATGATTCATATGACCAATACGATGTTTAAATCAGCTATTCCAGGTATGGACGATATCATGCGCCAAAATCCTGATTTGATGAATAAGTTCACCAAGGCTGCAGTAAGTTCTATGGAAGAAAAAAGTCCTGGATTAAGCAACTTTATGAGCGATTTTGGTATGAATCAATCCTCTAATTCTAGAGAAGATATGAAAGGACCTGAAAATATTGATCAACTTCTAAATCAATTAAATAAAAAGGTGGATATAGAATCAAAAAATGATAGCACTATTAGTGTAGAAGATTTAGAAAATCTAAGCAATACTTCAGCACCATCTACAAATCGTCGAAAAAGAAAAAGTGATAAAAATACAATTCGTTTAGCAGTCTAAATTATATTCTTTATCTTATACAATGGAAGGTAATTATATTCAATTACAACAAAAAATGCAAAATATGAAAATAAACATCAATGAAATCAATCGTATTATTGAAAAAAAATCTGAAATGGTTACAAGTTTAAAAGAACAACAAAAAGAAATTAACAAAAAAATAACTACGGAAGAAAATGGATTAAACGATAATATTAAAAAGAAAGACGAGTTAGAAAAAACTCTTCAAGAGGTAAATAATAGTTATAAACAACTCGACGATGCGGTTTCATCTATATTAAATATGATAAATAATAAATGTTAAATAATATATATAATTTTGTATATACAATTAAAATTACAAAATTATATATTTTCTTTTTTACTTATTTTATCTCCATTATAAAAGGTTAAATCATATAGTGAATAATTATAATGTTTATTTTTAAAGATAATTATATAAACAATATAATTATGTTACCATTTATAGTTGTTGGTTAAATAAAAATCCCGATATCGAAATATTTTTGAGATATAATAAAATGACTATGTTTCAAATACGAAAATTATACAATTTTGCATTTTTCTTTTTCTATTAATCAAATATAATCTTTTTTATAAATACATACAATAATAAATGTATTGTACTTTGTTTAAAAATGTCCTTTTTTTCATTAGGATTAATATTTACCATAATAGATATATAAAATAGTTCATAAATAAATATATACAAATAAGAATTGGTGGTATCATCCGTTATATGTTTATATTTCAAAAAAGATAATAGTTCATTGGTGGAACCTTCATTCAAAAATTCAAACGATTTTTTCATAAGTTTATATTTGTTTTTATGTATATAACGAATACTTAGTCGTTTATATACATTCAGACTTTTCGGCGTGAATAACATCGTTGATAGTACTTTTTGGATAAGCATCGTTTATTATATGTTATCTTTTTATTTAATTTCAATTTTTTTTTACCTCCTGTAATGAGACGTTTCGTATGCTTCAATAATTTAAATTTAATTTCCTTACAATTATATATGTTTTTTTTGAAGTTTTTTTTATTTAACAATAAGTTTATATATATCACGTAATCGGGTTTTTTAGAAAAAATTATATTTTTATATTGTTCTTTCAGTTCTTCATTATTCAATAATAATTTTAACGATTTTTTGTATAATTCATTATTTTTATCATTATACTGATATGTCTTTATAGGACTATCTAACTTAAGCTTATATTGTGTATTGGATATACTAGAAATATTACGTGGCTTCAAATGAAATAACATATTTTCTTGGAACAACAAACGTGTCAATATATCAATATCTTTATAATAAGTAAATAATTTATTTGTATGTTGTTTAGGAACTTCATATTTTAATTTATGGTAATTTTGCTGTAAAAAAACCTCGTATTTTTTAAGTTCAGTTGGACTTTTGAAATATTTTATCACATCATTTGGAGTCGTTTTTTTTGTCAAGAAATCTTCAAATGATTCTTCACTTATATGATATTCCTTAGGTAAAAAAACTTCTTGACCTTCGTCTAATACTTTATCAATATTATTATGTTTCAACAGTTTAATTTCATTTTCATTAAAAACTTTTAAATTACCATTTTTAATATTTATTTTAATTTTATCTATTGATTCAATTTCAATAGAATAACGATTCAAAATTCCTAATAAAGAAGTATCTATATTTATATAAAAAACTATATTATCTTCCTTTTTTTCTTCAAAAATTAACTCTTTTAGTTTTAATGTAAATTTATATTTTGTTTTACGAATATTTGTCAATTTACCAATACACCTATAGTCTCCATTTAATTCATATTTGCTTACAACATCCTTAAACTTTTCATCCTCTATTTCTTCTGATGTAAAATATGTTTTATCTATTTTTACATTTGATAATTCATAATAATAATCTTTATTCAAAGTAGATATATCCTTATCTAGAAAATCGGTTGAATACAATATAAGTATTTTATAGAATTCAGATTGTAAATTATAATCTTCACGAATTTTTCTATTACGACTAAAGTTATATAACGTTTCATAAAAAAATATTTTTCTGGATTTACTTTTTCCTTTCTTTAAAATATCAAATAATCCTTCCAGAGAGTCTTCATTTTTACTATTTATTTCTATATCGGTAATAAAAGGCAATTTTCTTATTTTATCCAATTTTTTTGGTTCAAATATATCATTATATAGAACGAGTTTTGTTTTAGTATTTTTTACTTCGAATCTAAATTCCAAATGTTTATCATCATACAAAGGAATATGATATACAACCTTGACGTATTGACTACTTATATTTTCCTTTTGTATTTTTCTTAAATTAGTTTCTATTATGTTTGTAATATAGTCATCTTTGTTTATTTTTTTATGATCATAATAGATTATTTTTGTTTTATCTATAGTTGGATATATTTTATTCAAAATTTCTTCTTTATAAGGCATTATAATGTAATTAAATACGCCTTCATAATCTTTAATATAATTCTGAAAATTTAAATTATTTATTTTGTCATCAATATATTTATCCGTATTATTAATTGTTTGATTATTTATAAATTCTCCAAAGTCTCTTGATAGTTCACCCAAATATATCGGCATCTTATCATTTGGTAATAAATCATACAAAGATGAAATAGGTTTTATCACGATGGATATTTCACTTTTAATCATACTATATATATCAAATAAAATTTTCTTTGTAAAGACTATGTTCAACTAGTGAATCTTTACTCTTTTTTTGCGCATGAGCTTTTTTTAAAATACGAATAGAATCGTTTATATCTTTTTGGGTTATATTTTCTGTAAAGTCTTCTACTTTACAATTAGAAGGTATTATACAGTATTTACTTTGGTCATTCAATAAATAATCAGCCATAATTAAAAATATGATTGTTAATACAATAGATATAATTATGTCTCTTGTACCCATCCATATGATTGCAAATATAAGCAAATGTTTACCAAAAATATATTTCACATAATATTCTTGTGATTTGCTTAATTCTAATGTAGCATATCTAGAACATATATTCATAATCAAAATGATTACTCCCGCAAAAATTTTATTATTGTTTAGCGAATCATAATAATCCATAAAAGAAAGTTTTTTTTTACCCATTTTATATTTAAATATAAAAAAAATATATTACCTTTAATTAAGTATGGCTTTTGCTTTTAATGCGGCATTAATAAAATCAGAAGAAGACGAACCTTTAAACTATGAAAAACCTAAAGTAAATAAGGATAATTTATCTAAATTATTAAAACCATCTATGGGAAAAACAAAAGAAGAACCAAGTATAATACAAAATATACATGAAAACTTAAAAGAAGACAATGAACAAGAACTTGCACAATTTTATCATAAGGAAGAAGCACCTATCTTTAAAACGGGTTATGAAGCTATTGAAGAAAAAGTAGTTCCCAATCCTTTATTAATGAAAGTAAATCATATATTAGAAATATTAGAACAACAAAAAGAAATAAAAACAAACCAAAAAAACGAAGAAATTGTCTTGTATTGCTTTTTAGGTTTATTTCTTATATATATAATTGATTCATTTGTTAGTATTGGTAAATATAGTCGTTAAGTAGATTTAGAAAAAACTGCTATATGTTCATCTTGTTTTATAAACTTAAATCCTCTTAATCCTGACTCGTAAATTAGGTTGTCTAATTGTATGCTTTGATAATTCCAAATATTCTTTCGTTTTATAGTCCCGTGTTTGTCATATATATGTTCTCTTATTATACTATATCCAGGTTTATCTTCTACATCTAAGGAAAATGTATAATTATGTTGAAACTTATAAGAAGGTTTATGTTGAACCATTTGGGATATATCGGTTGGTTTAAATAAGCTTATAAATAAATATCCTTTGTGTATTAACCAATTATAACATATACTTAAAAAATGTCCTATATCTAATTGTGAATGAAAACAATAAAGAGGACATATAATGTGTGTCTTGTGTTTGTATTTGTATGGGTCATAATATAAAGTTTGAAAGGATAAATTTGGATAGATTTTTTTTGATTGTTCTATCATAAACGATGAACTATCTAATCCAGTTATATTACCGAAGTTAGAAAGTAATTGAACAATATGTCCAGTACGACATTCGAGACATAATACATCGCTATTTTCATTTAAGTAAGGTACAATAGTTTCACATTCCTTTTTATGAATATCAATTGTATTATATAAATCATCGTATATTTTACAATAAAATGGATCAACAATATCTTTATCAATTCTAACATAAGATTTTTCTTCTAATAATGTAAACCCTTCATAACGAGTTATTATAAAAAATAAATAAAATAATATGAGTATAATTAGTAATTGTATCATTTGTTATATATTTTTATTTTTTTTTTATTACATTTATAAGAATGGATAAATGTAATAAATGTAATATTGTAGATAATAGAAAAACATTTACAAGATTATCTTTTTCCAATCATAAAAAGAGTAAGGTCATTGAAGAACTAATATCGTGTTTATATTATAAAAAAAGAGACGAGGCTTTACATTGGACAGCTGAGATGATATGCAGTTTATATATATTTGATTTATGGAAAATATATATAGTATTTTATTGTAAATATATACATATTCATAATGTAAAAATTCCTATTTATTTGTCTAAAAAAATAGAAGAATTCAAACATATATATCAAAGTATTAAAAATGACATGGATATGAAAAACAATGATGATATACGTAATCTATTTTTTACCATTACTATTATTTTATGTGAGACAAAAAATGAAAATACTTTATCTAATATACCACTTGTGTTTAGTTTAGAATGTATATATGATAATTTAAAAGCGGACAACATAGAACATATCAAACCATTTTTTAAAGAAGGAGACCCTAAAGAATTTTATATTCCAATGAATGAATATGTATATCATATAAATATAACAAAAGACATTACCAGTATTTTTTATTGGATTGATTGGATCATTGAATACGATATTTACTTAAACAAAAAAAAGAAAAATATATTTATTCAGAGAAGGTCTTTAGTAGATTTTAAAGATGACAAAAAAAATAAAAATATAATATGGATATTATGGGATATTGTAATTCAAAAATCTAAATCATGTAGACAATTAATTCAACAGGCTATCATGTCTCTATTTAATCTTTTTCAAATAAAATATAAAGTCACTAATAATAAATCATTCAAATGTTTGTTGTATGTATCTATTCATTTGATTCTTTCCAAAGAAATAAACACTCAAATAAAATTAATTGAAAATACAAGTTTATTTAAAAATCTATATAACAATACCCAAATTATATTTGAGGATATAAAAAAGAAAGAAGTATGGATAGAAGAGGTAAAAACCGAAAAACAAAAACTATATGATTCGGTATATAAAATATAATAAATATATTAAATGACGCTTAGTAAAAAATACGAAGAAATATATGGAAAAAATGCGAACTTTTCAAATGAAGTAAATAAAAATGTATTAAATCAACGTAATAATTATACAAATAATGATTTTAATGACTCTACGAATAACTATTTAACAAAAAACAATTCAACCAATAAATACTCCATGAATAACTATCCCGAAAATTCAAATACGAATTACCCTACTGAACCTTCTTATGAACTACCAGTATTAGAAACAGAACCTTCTTCTTGGATGTTTTATACATTTTTATTGTTTGTTTTAGCTTGTGTTGTGGGTTCTATTATTTATTTCAAAGATAACCTAATTGATTATTATAATAGATTTATAAAACCAAATCCAAATATAAATAATGAATTAAAACAACTTAATAAAAGTATTAAAAAGGAAAAAAAAATCCGCGAAAAAAAAGAAAAGGAAAAAGAAACCAACAAAAAGAAGGAAACAGGTGGGATTCGTCAATTATCTAATCAAATTAATTATAAAAGTAACCAAATAGCAAAAGATGATGGTTATTGTTATATAGGATATGATAAAGATATGCGGTCTTGTGGCGAAATATATGAAGGTCAAGTATGTATGAGTGGTGAAATATTTCCATCTCTAGAAATGTGTATGTTTCCAAGATTAAGAGAATAATTATAATTTATAATTTATCTACAAATGAAATACTTGTGTCATATACAATTGGATTACAAGAGCCAACCTTCGTATTACAATTAAGAATAGAATTGGTGTCTCTTAATTGTTTTAATTTAGTTTGACTTATTTTTTTTGTATTATTTAAACCAATATTTTGTTTATATAATTCATTTTTAGTAAGACTATTACCTTTATATTGTAAGTATTCTGCTTTACGACGCATTTTACGTGTTTCATAATCATATGTAGTAAAATCAGTATTTGAACCTGTTGTTCTACCAATTATAGTACGAGCATATGGATTATCGTATATCTTCAATCCTTCACGATTCTTATATTCTCTTAAATTAGATAAAGCCAAATATTCAGGATTCCCTTGTGGGAATTCGTTATTTAGCGAATTACTAATATCTACATAATTCCAACGAGTAGATGATATATCATCAATGTAAACTGTCCTAGACAATGTGACTAAGGATATATCTTCTAATTCTATGCTACGAAAAGACATTATATATAATTGTTTTATTTATTCTCATTTTGATTGTTCTCAATTTGATTATTCTCAGTTTGATTATTCTCAGTTTGATTATCACGTTGAGTTTCAGGTTCTTCAAATAATTCTTTACGAATTTCTTCTAGTGAAGCATTTACTCCTAATGTTTTTTCTTGTGTATTCATATTTTCAATAGAAATCAGTTCGCCATTTTCATTGATACTTTGAGTTAATTTATTATTATACTTATTCGCCTTTTTCATATTTTCTTCAATCGCATTCACCTTAGATTCTTTTACTCTAGTTTCAAAATTTAACTTTGCTTTATCTTCATTTTTCTTTTTCTCGTGCATCAAATCATTGAGCTCTTTTTCTAGGTAATTTACATTACCAGTTTTGTAAGCTTCTGGATGATAAGGTAACCACGTTCCAACTGGACCAACATATACATCATGATTTGGGTCACTTTCTCGCAGCATTTTACAACGTAATTCTGCTTCTTCTTGGGTTGGAAAAACACCGCGTACTTTCAATCCTCGTACACTTGTTTGAAATGAATGTTCTTTAGAGAACTGCTTTTCTAGAGTGTCTTCATTTTTATCTACAAAATTTTTATAGTCATCAGATACATCATTTTTTAGGGTACTTTTGAATGTATCGACAAATGACTCGTATTCTTTGTTGAGCTCTTCAATAGAAATATTATATTTATGAGAAACAAAATTAATGAATTCATTAAACTTTGTCATTGATTTATTTGTATCATATTGAGAGACAAATTCCTCAAAATAAAATAATTCCTTTTTCTTAATCAAGAATTCAGGAGAAACAAAGGATAGGCAAACAAATTTTTGTTCGGAGATTGGTCTATCTTCTTCTAATAAATCCACATTATTCATTATGTTTAATTATTATTTCTATTTATATATTTTTTTCTATTTATTAATTATAAATGTTAAATGTAAAAGAATTAATCAAACGCGTTATAAAATATCTAGTTGAAGGTTTAATGGTATCTATTGCAGCATATGCCATACCTAAACAAAGTCTAAAATTAGATGAAATTGTTCTTATTGCTCTTGTTGCAGCAGCAACATTTAGTATTTTAGATACTTATATACCTACTATGGGGGCTAATGCTCGAACTGGGGCTGGATTTGGTATAGGTGCAAATCTAGTAGGATTCCCTGGTGGTCTATAAAGTAGGTATAAATTCCCAATCTAAATCTATACATATATTTTTCCATATTTCATCTTGTTCCACTTTTTTTTGTTCTTTTAACATTGGAAAATGTGGTAAATAAGTCATTTCACCCAACAACTCGCACAATTTATATAACGTATAATAATAATTCAAAAAATTTACTCTATCGTTTGGACAATATTTAGAATAAGGAATTTGTATATCCATAAATAAATTACATAATGTATCTTCTAATTTAGGACTCATTACAGGTGGTTTTATACCAAGTCGGTCTTTTATAAAAGGTATATGTTCATAATACTTATTATGTCCTAACTTCTTTAGGATTTCCTTTGTTTTTTTGTTGGTCAATTCAGATAATTCGATACGCTCTTTTTTTACTTGGCCTTCGATTTGTTTTATAATGACTTCAGGTATATCAGTAGACTCTTTTGCTTGAAATTGAGACAAAATCTCACGAAAATGATTTATTCTTTTATAAGCATAAAATGATATTTCTTTAGGAGGATCTTTGTAAGAGGGTTTATCATTATCCACAAAAAATGTTTCATTGTTAAAACAATTATTACATAATGAAATGCCTTCCATCATTAATTTAATCATTTCGCCTTTATTGCATTTGCTACAAATATTATTATCATACATGAAATCATTTATATTTATATTTACAAAATTATTTTTTTTTATATAATTTTGTATACTTTTATTTAGAGAGTTTGTACTAGTATCTTCATCTTTATTAAAAAATCGTTGAATAAGTTTTTTAGGATTTTTATTTTTTTCTATTTGTTGTTTACATTCAAAATAATTAAATAAGTCTGATGAATTATTTAAAAAATATTTTTTTTTCTTATTTCGTAGTTGTTTTAATTTTTGGAGTTCCAAATGATATTTTTCATCATCATCGTTATATTTAGACAGATTGGACAATAGTTTCTTTTCGGACTGATTTAAATCATTTAGATATTTTGTATATAAATTATCTATAGTAAGTTCTTTATTCATTAGTATAACTAAATAGTTTATTTTATATATTAACAATCTAAATATACATTATGGATAAGAAGACTCTTTTTATTTTAAATGCAAAAAAAAATGGTTGGAAAATAAAGAGAAAAACGTCAAAAACATATGTATTTATAAAAAAACTATGTAGAGAACATTATTCGTGTAATTATTTGAATAAGTTCTTATATCAAAATTTAATTAAATAAAATTTCATTTTTTTTTTCTTTTACTATTTTATAGAATGGGTGGAGGACTTATGCAATTAGTAGCTTATGGCGCACAAGATGTATATCTTACAGGTAATCCACAAATTACCTTTTGGAAAGTAACTTACCGTAGACATAGTAATTTTGCTATGGAATCCATTGAACAAACCTTTAATGGTCAAGCTGATTTCGGTCGTCGGGTAAATTGCACTATTTCCCGTAATGGTGATCTTGCTTACCGCACTTATTTACAAGTTACTCTACCAGAAATTAACCAAAATATAAACGGTAGTGATAGTAGTGTATATGCTCGGTGGCTGGATTTCCCTGGTCACCAATTGATTGAACAAGTAGAAGTAGAAATTGGTGGTCAACGCATCGACAAACACTATGGTGACTGGATGCAAATCTGGTGCCAATTGACTCTTGACAAAAACCAAGAAGCCGGTTACAAAAAAATGGTTGGTCAAACCACCCAATTGACTTTTATGACTGACCCATCGTTCGCAGATGTAGATGGGCCTTGTGATTCAAGTGCCCCAAGACAAGTATGTGCTCCTCGCAATGCTCTCCCTGAAACCACCTTGTATGTTCCTCTACAATTCTGGTTCTGTACTAACCCTGGTCTTGCTCTACCTCTAATCGCCCTTCAATATCACGAAGTCAAAATCAATCTCGATTTAAGAGCCATTGATGAATGTCTGTGGGCGGTAAGCACTTTGTCGCCAGATTCATCATCTGATGTAAAAGTAACAACGGCTTATTCTCAATCGCTTGTTTCAGCATCGTTGTATGTAGATTACATTTACCTAGACACTGATGAGCGCAGACGTATGGCTCAAAATCCTGCAGAATACCTAATTGAGCAACTACAATTCACTGGTTCGGAATCGGTTGGTTCATCGTCCAATAAAATCCGACTCAACTTCAATCACCCGTGTAAAGAGTTAATCTGGGTTGTACAACCAGATTGCAATGTAGACTATTGTGCTTCTACTCAAAGTGATACTACTCTATTCAAAGCTCTTGGTGCTCAACCATTCAATTACACCGATGCAATTGATGCTCTTCCTAACTCAGTAAAAGCATTCGGTTCGGATGCGGCTGTTGAAGGACCTAACTCATTCATCGGTGGGTCTGGTCTTTTCCAACAAGCAGAAGCTCCTGGTTCTTCAAATTGGACTATTGGTGCGGATGCTGATGCGGATTGGGCTATGAATGGTGGTTCGGTAATTGCTTCTGGTGTATCGGATGCTGGTACTTTCGTATTGGCTGAAACTTCGCTCGACATGCACTGCTGGGGTGAGAATCCAGTTGTAACTGCCAAACTACAATTGAATGGTCAAGACCGATTCTCTGAGCGTGAAGGTACTTACTTCGACCAAGTACAACCATTCCAACACCACACTCGATCGCCTGATACCGGTATTAATCTTTACTCGTTTGCTCTAAGACCTGAAGAGCAACAACCATCCGGCACTTGCAATTTCAGTCGTATTGATAATGCTACTCTACAATTGGTTCTTTCCAATGCTACTGTAGAAGGCACCAATACTGCGAAAGTACGTGTATATGCCAGAAACTACAACGTACTAAGAATTATGTCGGGTATGGGCGGTCTTGCATACAGTAATTAAGTAATTTTAAACTAATTTTATATAATAGTTTATTGTATTATATAAAATCAACGACTTTTACCCATCAAACGTACAAAAATATTAATAATATCTAAAAATAAATTGGTAGAAACCAACGGATAATTTGGCGAATGTATACATTTCTCAGCATAACTAAATAGTTTGGATGTATCATAAGCAATAAATATTGAAAATAATACTATCACAATATAAGATATAATATTGTATAAAGGTCTTGTGTATTGTTGGGTATACGATAAAAACAATTCGGTGATGATAATTACAATAAGAGCAATCAAAAATCCCAAGGATGCTTTATAATATGTTTTGCGTAAAAAATCGGGTATAATGAATACTAATGAAGACATTGCTAAAAATATCATACAAGTCATTATCAAAACCCTCTGTAACACAACGGAATATTCAATAGATTTGAAATAAGGATACAAAATAAGTGATATAGACCCTAAAATTATAAACCATAATATATGATTCATCAAAAAACCATTTTTACTGAACATTGGTTGAATTGATAAGAAAATAATAGATACAATAAATATCAAAAATGAAAAAAATATATAAGGCATTATTTGTAGAAATACTTTGTATTCTGGTAAAAGGACGTTTAATTGTTTGGATGTATTAAATCCATAGTTATACATATGAATGAAGGAACCCACCAAAGAAAACGATAATCCTAAATATAGGTAAACATTGGTGACAAAATGATTACAATGTGGTTTATTATTTACAAATGCATATTTATAAACCATAAATATTAAAAAAAAAGTTGTAAACAATATAAACAAAAGATTGTTTTTATAATTCATTATAATATAATAAGTTTTTTATTTTGTATTAATAAAATAATGACAATAAATATACATAGCAAACAATTATCTTTTTAATTATTTTATTTTATCAATTAATTTTTGGTCATAAACTATACTATACCCATAATATATTACTTTCTTGGTAAACTTTTACATTTATAAGGTACTCCATTGATACAAACAAGTTATTAGGTTTATAGATAAAGCATTCTTCACATTTATAATCGTCCATTGTTTTTTTATTTTATTTTTTATATTTAGATAATTCTTTAAATGCCTTTTCTGGGTCATTGTAATTGTTCAGTATATATTTGTTCAATTGTGCAGGGGTGATTAGAACGTTGTACTCAAAATGTTCAAATAAATGTTGACACGACCTTTCATAAAAAAAATCAAACATTTCAACTATCATTTCGAGAGAACAATAAGATACCTCTAGGTTAATATCAATTCGACCAGGACGGATAAATGCCTTATCTAATTTTTCGATATGATTGGTAGTGACCATCAAAATACGTCCAGGTGTCTCTAATATACCATCCAACAAATTCAAAATAAAAGATAGAGTAAGTTGTTCACCATCTACATATGGATTGTTGTCTTTTTTAAACGGTTTAATATCCTTGTTGGTTTGGATATCCGAAATAATGTGATTTTCAAATAATAAACCTTGTGGAAAATCATTATGAAAGTTGTCTAAAGAATCCACTTGTTTAGGTTCTTCATTTGTCTCTTTTTTTTCTTTGCGTTCATAAATTATATCGGTCAAACAATCAATGTCTTCAATGACATAAATACGTTCATCCATAGATATATTAAAATGTTCAGTTTTTCCATCATTCAATACATTTATTTTTTCATCAAAAAATAAATTTCGCAATTGAGTTTGAGTTGTATCTTTATATAATTTAATATTAATCACATGTCGGTTGGTATCATTTGCAATGGCTTTGATGAGTGATGTTTTTCCAGTTCCTGGTGGACCGTGTAATAAAATACCTAGTGTATAGGGAATACCCTTTTTACAATACCATTCTTTTTTATTCATAAACATATCAATTCGTTCTTTGACTACATTCAAATGTGAACCAAATACATTTTTTAATGATTTGTTTGTATGAAATGGTGTCATCGTAAAGGTGACACTCTTAGGAGCTTTATCCAGTTGAATGACCCCTTCTTGGTCCTTAGGTAAACATACGTGTTTTTCATCGAAAAAATATTTTTGAATCCCCAGTTTGTTTTTTTGTTCATATAAATAAGTTTTGGTTAATTTATCCACAAATTGTTTCATTTCTTTCAGTGACTTGGTATAAGAAATAAATTCAATATTGTAGGTTCCTTTTTCATCTTCATCAATAGACGTATTGGTCACCATACATTGATAATGTTCATTTAAAATAAAAGTTTCGTCGTTCACTACTGAAAAATCGCTATAATATTTTAGGTTTTTAGAATTATTATGATTGACAATATAATAGTTGATTGAATTGAATATAATATCATTTTGATTTTCTTTTTGAATAAATTTAATAGACGATTGAATCGTTTTTTCATTTTTTTCAAGAAACCCATTTATATTGGATTTCTTTTTATCATATGTTTTTTTTATATAATCTATTAAGGTTATCTTTATTTGCGGTAAGTATAGTAGTGCGTTCATCAAGACCAAAGAACCTAATACTTGATATATCGAGACGTTGTCTTTCATAGATACAATCGTCAACAACTGATTGTTCATCATATGGTTCAACGTAGAATGATCCATTATAGTATGCTTATAATCAAATGTTTATATTTAAATATTTCATATAAATATTTATTATAGTATATTATAATGAAAATAAGTCCAATATATTATGTTACACTGAATAAATCCTTATTATATCAAATTGTTGGACATTATTCTATTTTTCATTATGATAAACAAAGAGACCATTATAGATATGGTTCTAAAAAAAGATACAAACTAAAACGAGAATTGGGATATAATGATTTAGTACAAGACCATCATATTATTCCAAAAGAATTTAAAGATCATTCATTGATACAAGATATAAAATTTGATGTGGGTTGTAGTAAAAACATTATGATGATACCTACACTATATGGAAATGAAAAATTAAATCTACCTAACAATACATTAACGCATTATAAAGGACATCGGGCATACAACGATTATGTAAAATATAATTTAGACAACTTATATGAAACAACACATTTTGATGAGTCCAAATATCGTTTTATATTATTTTTCAATGATTTACAATCCAAATTAGAATACAAAAGCGATTTACCGTGGATATGAATTTTTACCATTTGACTATAGTAAAAACAAATAATAAAAATAATAAAATAATATACATTATTATAGTGGTTCCAAATCCAACAATTCACCAAATATTGCTTGTCCGAAATGATTCCATATGATTTGTAGAACTATAATTTCTACTCCTTTGGCATAGGCCTCTTTCATTGCTTCTTTGTATATAGGGTCATTGTCGCTAATTCGAAATGAAGTGGCATCACTACGTTGAACTACAAAACATAATATAGTTCGGTAGTCTGGATGTGTTTCTTTTATTTTTTGTAATTCTTGAATGTGTTTTAATGCACGTGGACTGATGATATCGGTTTTCTTTTTACGATAACCATCTGGGAAAAATGCAACTTTATCTTGACACAAAGGAACACTTTTGACTTCTAATATAAAGCGTTTATTGTCTTTGTCTAATCCCATAAAATCAAACCTTGAGTTTAACATTTTTTTTTCGCGTTCAAGTTTTTTTAAGTTTTTTAATGTGGGTATATGATTATATTTTAATGCAAATTCTACTATTTTTTCACCACTTTTTGGATGAATACCTACAATGGTATCCTTATGTTGTCCCAAGTGGATGACGTGACTACACGTTTTAGGGTATTTGGCTAATGTCATATAAACCACACTATTTTTTTCACACAAACCGCAACAACCTAGGGAGGGTGCGTGAGCAATAACTTCTTCACCATTTTCCAATAAAACATCTGCTACATAAGGCGATTTGCAATGTTTTGAGGGACGCTTTATAATAGTCCCTTTTATCATTGGTTCGAAAAAACATTCCATTTAAAATAAAAAAAAATATATTTTATTTCAATTTTCAAAAACAACATTCTTCCATTAATTCATCAATACACGACATATCCATCTTTTTCATATGTTCGGTTATATCTTCATCTACGTTTGAAATTAATTTTAGCTCTGTGAGTACAAGATCAGAATCATCATAAAATATATACAAAATATAACGCGTGATCCATACCATATTGTAGGCATCTTTTTTTTTACAATAAAGAGAATATTCATTGGGTTTAGAAAATACGTCAATGTTCATATATTTACAATAATCCTTGTGTTGGCGAAAATATAAAGAATCAGCTTTATAGAATTGTGTTATTTTGAATGAATCGCTAGCAAATTGTTCCATATATTGATCAAACTCTTTGCGTTTATTTTGTTCGCTCAAATGGATTTGTGGAGGGTAACAAAATCGATTTACTTCGTATACATCACAAAACACAATATAATCATATGGACTTTGGGTGGACGGATTACGAAACATTTGTACTGGTTTTAATAATATATTTTGTTTATCAAAGGAAGGTAATTTGTCTACAGAATTATAGTATATAGTATTAGTTATGGTTTCCAACTCGATTTTATATTCACTATTAATCCAAACATAATCTAGAATTTGTTGCGCCATTTTGTCTTTAGATATTTTATTTATTTATTTCAATTTTTATTATTATAATATGTCATCCAATTTTCCGGACAATGTTTGGTACCGCCGTCGTATTTTACCGCCATATGTTTTTCGCATAATAAGTCAGACAAGTTAACCTCATCTAAATATACAAAGGCTAAAATTCTACCGTATTTTTCGAGTTCTACTTCTTTTAACGTTACTATTTTGTCCATCAATAAATCTTTTAAAAGGTCTCGGATTAAAATAGCACATTGCTTCTCTTGTATGTTTTTGGTTTTTATTTCAGGACAATCAATTCCTTTTAGACGTACTGAAAAACGATAATAAGGTGATTGATCGAAGGGCAATTTTGACGCAATGGTGATGGTGTCTCCATCGTATACTTTGATTACTTTTCCTTCAGTCAAAGGTGGTATAAATGGAATGGTATCTTTGTATGTAATAGACTCCATGATACCATACCATAAAAATATCTTTAAATAATTATGTTATTTAAAAATAAACTTTTATTATAATGTTTGTTAACAATGAATGGAGTAATTTGAAAAAAGTTATTTTAGGTATTAATAATGACTATAAAGATATTTTGAATGTGATTAAAAAAAAACTAGAAGAAAATTCTATAAAAGTTATAAGACCAACTCATATAAAAGATTTACATATTACACATTCATTATGGACACGTGATTCAAGTATTGTAATAGATAATCAAATTATATTATTACAATTACAAAATATAGATAATGAATATAGAAAACTAGAATATAAGACAATTCCAATTACTAATTTTATTATACAGAATAATGATAAAATAAAACTAGAAGGAGGTGATATACTACAAATGAAAGATAAAATATTTGTAGGCATTCATAAAAGAACTAATGTATTAGGATATAGATGGTTAAAAACAATATTTCCAAATAAAAGATTTATTCAAATAAAACATAAGGCGTTGCATTTAGATTGTTGTTTTTGTATTTTACCTAATCATACGATTTTATATTCTGGAAAGTATATTGAGACATTACCACAATATTGTTATAAATATTTTAATTGTATCAATATAGATACTTATATTAAAGGAGAGTCAAATTTAGCTACAAATTTTTTATTTTTAGATGAAAAAACCATTATTATAGACAATCAATTTAGTACAATTAGAACTCTTTTGAGACAATTTGGTTTTACACTCATTGTCATTGATTTAAAGGGTATGTATAAACAAGGCGGTAGTATACGTTGTTTAACCCAACCATTATCAAGAAAATAAATAAGAAGTAATTGTACAAATTGTTCAAAACGTTCTGAAGAAGGTTGTCATTCAAATACTACATTTTTAATTAAATTATGTATTTGTTCTAAATGTTCTTTATTTATAATTTATGGATTCTTATAGTGTCCATATGGAACATTAATTCCTTTGTACCAACCCTAAATACACAATTATACGAAACCTATAAATATACAAACATACAATTTATGCATGTATATGCTCATACAAATAAAAAGGATATTCATTCAATTGGAAATTCAATGGCAGATAAATTAGCTTATGATGCTATTAATAATTAGTTTCTTGTCCATAATTGATTTTTGTTTTACACCTTTGAACATTTAAAACGCCGACCTAATCCAAATAGTTTTTAGGTTTTCGTTTTCTTGTTGATGGTCGTTTTACATACTTTTCACTTCTATCTACCCAACGCATTAGACTTCTTGGATGACACCGAAATATCTCACACGTTTGCACTTGGTTATTATTTTTATATAAATAATACCGAACTGTGGAAATTTTATAATCTTCGCTTTTGTGTGGTTGTATTTATATTATAAGTATTTTTAAAAAATTGAAATGAAAATAAGTAATTAATATATACAACATCTCATCACAATTGAAAATCAAAAGATGTTTCAACATAAACTACATCATTGTGAAGTTAGTGATTCATTCGTTCATCCAAATATGAAATTAAGTAATGGAAAAAATGGAAATGGTGAATCGCGATTATTTGTTAGTTGTTCTGAAAATATATGTGAAATAATTCAAAAAAAAAAAAAAATTAAAATACATTTTGATGATAACTACATCTATAATTTAGAACCATATGTTTCAGAGGAGACTAATTTTAGAAAAAAAGATTTTGATAGAGTTAAAACCTGGAAGAAAAATATAAAAGATATGGAAGGCAAAAATATAATGATTGAAACGCAAAATGGTTGTGAAGATGTTAGAAGAAATTATATAGGTCAAACCCCACATAGACTCAAAGAAAACAAAACAAAAGAAGAAAAAGAAAACATAAGAAAATGGGATACATTCAGAAAATCCTTACTTCCAACAAAGACTACATTAGAATTTAGTATTGTTGAAAATGAATTAATAGTTTATGTATTATATAATGAAGAACATCAAAAATACAATAAACCAAGCGGATGTAGTTTTGTTTCATTAGAATTTCTTAAAGATTTTGGTATAATCAACAATATTGAGATTCAACATGCGATGAATGGCGGATAACATAAAGAACGAAAAGATAATGGATACTTTTGGCCCGTAGATGGATATCATGATTGTGAAAAACATAAATGCTGTGGAACGCGTGATAAACCTTGTTTTTGGAATAAATATGTATTTGAGTTTCAAGGCGACTACTGGCATAAAGATAAAAAAAATAAAGATTTAGCAAAAAAAGAATTTTACATTAAAAAAGGATATAAATGGTTTGAAATAACCGAAAGCGAATATATAAATAGGAAGAAGTTAATTAAAAGTATTAATCATCTTTCATAAATTTCATAATATAGTCTATTTGCTTAATAATTTCAATAAATATATTAACAATTATACTATTGCCTGCTTGTTGATACATACGAGTATCTGAAACAACAATTTTAAAATCATCTGTAAATCCCATAAGTCTTAAACATTCGCGTGGAGTTAATTTTCTAATTTTTTCTTCATACGTAATGTAATTATCAACACCAGCTCTATGCATTTTATGCATACTTGAAAGTAATGGTCTCGCAATATCTAAATCTGTTTCTGTTGATGTTTTAAAGTTTTTTGTTCCGCTTGAAAGAACATAATTCTTTACCTTTTCTGATAAATAATATTTAGATGGTATCTCTCTATATTCCTTTATAAAATCTCCATGCCAATTAAATTGTTGGTTTTTTTTCTGACATAATGCAATATCTCCATTAATCTGTGTGTATTTTTTTTTTATGTTCTTTTCCTTTGTTACAAATGACACACCTTTTTCTTGTAAATAATATTTGTTTTCAACATTATCTTCAAGCAAGTCTTTCATTTTAATTAGAAGTTCTATTTTTGGAGGGGGAAATATATTCAACTTAATGTTACTATTTTTATTAATTCCTACCATAAATAATCTATTTCTGCTTTGAGGAATGCCATAGTCTTTTCCATTCAAAATACTATATTGAATATCATAATTTAAATCATAAAATTTATTTTTTACAAAATCAAATGTTTGTCCTTTTTCATGGGTAGTTAAACCCTTTACATTTTCAAATATAAACATCTTTGGTTGAGCCTCATTAATTACTCTTATAAACTGAAATATTAAGTTACCTCTATCATCTTCAAGTCCCTTCTGTTTTCCTACAAATGAAAATGATTGACAAGGTGAACCACCAACAATCATATCAACATTTTTATATTTATTACCATTAACATTATTAACATCTGAATACCAATCCTCTTGATTTATTTTATAATTTGCAAAATAAGATTCTTTCGCATATTTACAAATATCACACGCAAATACAATTTTATGGTTAATATTTAAACGAGAAAGTGCGTGTTCTATTGAACCAATGCCTGTAAATAAAGTTCCTATTGTAAATGTATCAGCATTGTTTGTTTCCAAATTTAGAATATTATCTGATAAATTTTGTTCGGTTGTTAATGCTTTTTGATGGTTTACTATAAGAGATATTAATTCACCTTTATTTTTATTAGAATATCCTCTTATTTTATGTTCTTTACAGAAAGATTTTATCTCTTTCATTTTCATTTTTTCAAAGTTAATATCAGTAGATGATTGCTCGGTTGACATCGTATTTATGATTATATTTTCAGTATTATTTGAAATCAATTTTTTATTAATAATATTCTCAACATCTTCTTCTATCTTTTCTTTATTATTTTGACAAGGTAGTTTTTTATTTTGATGTTTAGTATAGTGGGATTTTTGAGAAAACTCTTTCAAGCAGCGTTCGCAAGTATATTTCGACATTCTATACTAAATATTTTATTTTTAATTCAATTTTAACTAAAAGAGTTAAAAATGCTAAAATACATTTTACTTAAAGTCAACGTTTTAAATTTCCAAAGGTGTAAAAAGACGATTATTCATCTAATAACATTAACGCCATTGCTGAATAATTATGTAAATCAATTAGTGTATCTCTAATACCTTCATCATTTATTAAATTTACTCCATTTTTTGTTATAGACATAGAGCGTTGTAACTTATCTTCTATTCTCATTAAAACACCGATAACTCCATATTTGGAAAACGCATCACCATAATCAATATTTTTTTTAGTAAATAATTCTAATGCTTCCTTTTGAATTCTTACCATTTGTTCTACTCTGTCCATTATGAATTATAATAATATATATTTATATTACTTTATAATAGGCGTTTGAAATATTAAAAAGTGTAATAACATTATTTTCTAGAGATTTGTTTGTTTCGAAACATTCGTTTTTACCTTATAGTTTTTTGTTAATGTTAACCAAATTATTATATAGATTATAAAAATTGAAATTTTTTCATACACGTTTTGGATTTAAATGAACAAAGTACAAAAAGGAAACTATGATTATGAACCCTCGTTGAATAGCGAAGGCTTTTATATAGATTATTTACCGAAAACAAGTCAACATATTAAATGTTATTGTGGATCCAATACATTATTTACTACGTTAACCAATTTAAAATCGCATTTCAAAACAGAGAAACATATGAAACATTTAGAGTATTTGAATAGTCAACGAAAAAATCATTTGTTGGAACTAAATAAATATAAACGTTTAACGAAAAGTCAGCAACAATTGATACAACAACAACAAGATATCATAACCACACAAGAAATACAATTGGATACTTTATCGAGACAATTGTTTGACACCAAACAAAAATTAGATAGCATCAGAAAAAGTGTTTTGGCTCACATCGATTGATTGAGTGCCCAATATTGTCTTAAGTCTTCGTATATAGTTTTCATTTTAGCTTCATATATACTTTGATAATGCCTTACTTGTTCATCATATTCTTTTTCATTTATTTCTCCTATGTTCAATCCTCTAGTCATTGATTGTTTAATTCGTGTAAATACTAATTTACGCTCTATATCGGTTACTATATGATGACATGATAAACATAAAATCTGACATTTATCTATTTCTGAATAAATATCTTCTATACATATACCTTCATTTACCATACTACAAATACTTTTCTTTTTATAAAACATATTCAGATGATCATAATGAAAACTTTCACCAGAATATTGTTGAACTTTACAGCAAATCGAACACTGGATTGATTTATATTGTTTAATTTTTTCCCAAAGGATATCACGTTCTTCTTTGTATTTACACCAACAATGATCACATAAATCATTCTGTTTCCATATTCGATGTGTATTGCTTTGTATGAAGAATAATTCTTTGTTACAATCATAGCATAGTTTATGTGTTTTTTTCATAGTTCGCAAATACGAGGTTAGATCTATGTTTCGGTATAAAAATTCATCCATAGAAATTTCATTGTAAAGTGTTTTACAATGATTGAGACTAATACCTAACTCCAATGATAAAATATTCAAATGTTCTTCTAAGGTTGTTTCGTCTAAGCAATTTTTGGATAAAATATATTGCTTTATTTTGTCTCTATATTTATTTTTCATTTCTATATTTATTTTACATTCTATACTATTAATGCTGTGTCCTAATTCATGACATTGTTTACATACTTTTCGTTTCTTGTCTTTTGGAATACGTTTCTTTAATTCATTTAACACCAATGAATTCATAATTATAATATTTTTTTTTATGATATCAATTTTAAAGTTATTTAAAATAAAATTGATATCATTTGTAACGATTACAATATTATGGACTATTTACGCGAATATCAAAAACGAGCAATTGAATCATCTAATCAACACAAAAAATGCTTAATCAATATGTGGTGTGGAACTGGAAAAACAGATACATTTACTATCGATATATTTATCCAAGAAGAATCTATTAATGTTATTGTGTTTCCATCATTACAATTGGTACAACAATATTATAAAGAATATATTTTGTCTCTTGAAGAACCATTCCAAAGAGAATTTAAAAAATATAAATGTCTAGCATTTTGCTCTGAAAATGAAAATGAATATGACAATGATAGTAAATTAAAAAGAAAAAAAAGTATACCATATACTACGGATAAAACAAAACTTATTACATTCTTTAAAGATAAAAATAAAAAAATAATTATGGTGACCTATCAATCTTTTGAAAATTTTATTAATAGTTGTATCAGTGAAAATATTAATATCAATAAATTGATTTATGATGAAGCACATCATATTGTTGGAGATAAAATCCAAAATGTTATATTTAATAACGACGCCTTAAAAGTGGTTGTTGACAAAACTAGGTTTTATACAGCAACTCCGGTGAATAAAAATGGAATCATCATGTATGATAAAGATGACCCAGACAATAGTGATTGTGGAGTGTTAGCCTATGAATACTTATATTATCAAGCAATTAAAGATAATATATGTAAAGTTTTTGAAACACAAATTATGTTGTATACACAAAAGAGTGAATATACAAATAAATACCAACCTATATTTGAATCTATTATTAGAACATGTTTATCTGGAAAATATAACTATTGGAATGTATTGACGTATCATACTTTTGTTGAAAAAAGTGATACACAAAATACTATGATTTCATTTGTAAAAGAGTTCGCTAGTCCCGAAAATAAAATCTTACTTAAAAAACAATTCACTAAAATACAAGATGAAGAATTTCCACATACAAAGAATTTGTATAAAGTAGAAGATGTTAATTTGTATGAATTACATAGTAATTGCAAAGACAGAGACGATATCATCAAACAATTTAATCAAAAGGTAGAAGGGCGTATTTATATTTTATCTTCGTGTTGTATTTTGAATGAAGGTATTAATACAAAATGGGCGAATATGAGTGTTCCCATTAATCCAACCAATAGCATTGTAAAAGAATCTCAACGAATTGGGCGATTATCAAGAACTCCTGAGGAAAATATGCCACCTGCCATTGTTTTGATTCCATGTCAAATAGATATTTTAAAATATACTTCGATTGATACACCTGAACAAAGAAACCAAATGATTCGTGAAGAATTATCAGAATCGGGAAATTTCAATACAGCATTGAATGTCATTAGTGCGTTTCAATATCAATATGACCCTGATATATATGAGGAATGTTTACGATATCCAAATATGTATTCTCCAAATGAAGTCAAATCAAATCTTGAAAATCATGGACTACATGTAGAAGAAAGTCAAGGAACCCTTATAGATAATTTAAAGTATGTTAGTAATAACAACATAAATGAAGAAGGACATGATGACCAGACTATATTGAACAAAGTGGCAAAACAACGAGATAAAACCATTGAAATTCATACACAAAATTATGACCAACCAATTACATATATAAACGAAGAAGCAACCGACGACGAACCATTAAGGTTGTTTTATTGTGAAGACGAAGATATATATTTACCCATTGTGAACAAAGAAAAGAACATTCCTAGAAAATCAATAACACCTCCAAAGAAAAGACAAAAATTATTCAATGTGCATACGCACAGCGATTTGGAAGTATTATGGAATATTCGAGAAAATAGCATTGATTTGAGTAAAGAATTTAGTCAAGGGATTTTGGATGTGAACGTGAGTTATAATGAAAAGAAATGGAAGGAAAACTATGATTTATTAAAAGAATATAATGATACACCATCAAGCACATATGAAACCACTTGTGGTGTGAAATTAGGTAGTTGGTGTCATAGACAAAGACAAGATAAAAAGAAAAATAAACTATCTCAAGAACGTATAGACTTATTGGAAAAAATACCTAATTGGTT
>Ga0222716_10000191_pt1 | contig 50796 bp, 58 predicted proteins | sample C33_13DmetaG_FD_165044 | JGI IMG/M metagenome (GOLD analysis project Ga0222716, IMG submission 165044) | Estuarine water microbial communities from San Francisco Bay, California, United States - C33_13D | ecosystem: Environmental > Aquatic > Marine > Unclassified | place: USA: California... | reverse complement strand
TATTGAACCCCAGTTTAAACTGAACAATCAAAATATTTATTATATAAATCTTTCAAATAACAATTTTAATTTAGGTGGATCTGCGTTTAATCAATCAATAAATTGTATTGGATCTTCAACAATTGACGCATCCGATTCTGAATATTTCAAAAGAACTTTTAATGTTTTTCAAAATTTAATAAAAGACAAAATTATAAGTTCAGGCCATGATATCAGTTCTGGGGGATTAATAACTACTTTGCTTGAAATGTGTTTTTCAAATAATAAAATAGGAGCTAATATTGATTTAGATGTTTTTAAAGAAAAAGACTCAATTAAGTTATTGTTCAGTGAAAGTTTAGGTTTAGTTTTTCAAGCAAAATCTGAGGTTGAAGGTATTTTAAAAAATGATAATATTAATTTTTTAAAAATTGGAAATACCAATAACTCTTCATATTTAAATCTAAAATATAAAGTCAAAGAAATTAAGCTTGATATTGATCATTACAGAGATATTTGGTACAATAAATCTTTTCTACTAGATCAAAGACAAAGTGGAAAAAATAAGGCCAAGGAGAGATATGAAAATTACAAAAACCAACCTCTAAAGTTTATTTTTCCTGAAAATTTCAATGGAATAATTAAAACAAGTAAGAAAAAAATTAAAGCTGCAGTAATTAGAGAAAAAGGAAGTAATTCTGAGAGAGAAATGGCTTATGCTATGAATTTAGCAGGATTTGATGTAAAAGATGTTCATATGACAGACTTAGTTTCTGGAAGAGAAAATCTTGAGGATATAAATTTTATAGTTGCAGTAGGTGGTTTTTCTAATTCAGATGTACTTGGTTCGGCCAAGGGTTGGGCAGGATCATTTTTATACAATGAAAAAGCTAAAACTAGTTTAATGAATTTTTATAAAAGAAATGACACATTATCGCTTGGTGTATGTAATGGATGTCAATTATTTATTGAACTTGGTTTATTACATACAGAACACGAGGTGAAACCTAAAATGAACCATAATGATTCAAAAAAGTTTGAATGTATTTTTACATCCGTTGAAATTCAAGAAAATAATTCTGTAATGTTTAAAAACTTATCAGGATCTAAACTTGGAATTTGGTCTGCTCACGGAGAAGGAAAGTTCAATCTACCATATTCTGAAAACAAATATAATATTGTTGGAAAATATGGTTATAACTCTTATCCAGCTAACCCAAACGGGTCTGATTACAATACAGCTATAATTAGTAACAAAGATGGTAGGCATATAGCAATGATGCCTCATCTGGAAAGATCTACATTCCCATGGAATTGGCCCTACTATCCAAGTGAAAGAAACGATGAAATATCACCGTGGATATTAGCATTTGAAAATGCTAAAAATTGGCTTTCTAACAAAATTTAAAAAAATTAATAAATACTATGCACGCATAGTATTTTTTTAGTAATTTTGAGATCAATGGAGAAAAAAACTATTGATCACCTTTTAAGATCTACTTGGCAAGCTATTGCAAGAATGTACAACGAGGAAGCCTCAAAATATGATTCTACAATGGCTACTGGATTTGCACTACTTAGTATAGATCCCAAAAAAGGTACACCCTCAACTGCACTAGGTCCAAAAATGGGAATGGAAGCAACTAGCCTTTCAAGAACACTAAAATCCCTTGAAGAAAAAAAATTGATTGAAAGAAAACCAAATCCAATTGATGGGAGAAGTGTTTTGATTTATTTAACCGATAGAGGAAAAGTTAATAGAGATGCATCCAGAGTTGCAGTGTTGAAGTTTAATCAAGCGATAAAAGATGAAATTGGAGAAGAATCTCTTCAAAATTTTCATAATACAATTGAAAAAATAAATCATTTAATTAAAAACAAAAAAAAAATATTCAGTTTTTAATTTTAAAAAACAATAAAGAATGAAAAAAAATATAAATAGAGTTGCAGTAATTGGTTCAGGCGTTATGGGTTCTGGTATTGCTTGTCATTTTGCAAACATTGGTATTAATGTTTTACTTCTTGACATCGCTCCCAATGAATTAAATGAAAAAGAAAAAAACTTGGGTTTATCTCTAGATAACAAGAAAGTCAAAAATAGAATTGTAACTGAAATGTTTCAAAGATGCATTAAATCTAAACCTGCTCCGTTATACCATAAAAATTTTGCCAATAGAGTTGAACTTGGAAATTTAACAGATGATTTATGTAAAATAAGTAATGTAGACTGGATTATTGAAGTGGTGACAGAAAAATTAAAAATTAAACAGATTGTCTTTGAACAAATTGAAAAGTTTAGAACTCCCGGGACTCTTGTAACTTCAAACACATCAGGTATTCCTATAAAACAAATGAATGTAGGAAGATCTGAAGATTTTAGAAAGAATTTTGCTGTAACTCATTTTTTTAATCCACCAAGATACCTGAAGTTATTTGAGATTATCCCTGGTCCAGATTGTGATCCTAAAATTATTGATTTTCTAAATGATTTTGGAGAAAGATTTTTAGGTAAAGATTCTGTTTTAGCTAAAGACACACCTGGATTTATAGGAAACAGAATCGGTACGTTTGGAATGGTTAATATTTTAAATAATATTGAAAAGTTAAACTTAACTATTGAGGAAATTGATAATTTAACCGGACCAATAATTGGAAGTCCAAAATCAGCAACATTCAGAACCAGTGATGTTGTTGGTTTAGATACAACTGTAAATGTAGCAACAGGTATTTATGATAATTGTCCTGATGATGAGTTTAGAGAAACTTTTAAATTACCACAATACATTTATAAAATGTTAGAGAATAACTGGTTAGGTTCAAAAACCGATGGTGGATTTTATAAAAGAATTAAAGATGAAAAAGGAAAATCTACAATTTTATCGTTAAACCTAAAAACCCTTGAATATTCTCCTGTAAAAAAAGTTTCTTTTGAAACTGTTAGTAAAGCCAGAAAGGTTAGCAATGTACTAGATAGATTCCCTATTTTGATTAATGGAAAAGACAAAGCAGGTGAATTTTATAGATTCAATTTTGGAACTATGTTTTCATACATTCAAAATAAAATTCCAGAAATTTCAGATGAATTGTACAGAATTGATGATGCTCTAAGAGCTGGATTTGGATGGAAAAATGGACCTTTCCAAATATGGGATTCAATTGGTATAAAAAAAGGGGTTGAAATAATGAAATCTTTGGGTCACGAACCCGCTTCATGGATTTTAGAAATGATAAAAAATAATATTGATAATTTCTATAATGTAGAAAATGGTAAAATCTATTATTATGATTCAAATTCTAAATCTTTTATTAAAAAACCAGGACAAGATTCTTTGATTATTCTCAACAATCTTGATAAAAGTTCAATTCTATGGGAAAATCCTGACTCTGTTATTAAAGACTTGGGTGATGGAGTGATAAACCTAGAATTTAGAACTAAAATGAACACACTTGGTCAAGGAGTTTTAATGGGTATAAACAAAGCAGTTGATTTAGCCGAAAAAAATCACAGAGGAATAGTAATTGGTAATGAAGGATCACATTTTTCTGCAGGTGCAAACTTGGGTGCTATTTTTATGGCTGCTGCTGAACAAGAATACGATGAAATTAATATGGCTATCAAATTTTTTCAGGATAGTATGATGAAATTAAGATATTCCAATATACCTACCATAGCAGCTCCTCATGGATTAACATTAGGCGGTGGATGTGAAGTAACTATGCATTGTGATAAAGCAGTTGTATACAGCGAAAGTTACATTGGTTTAGTTGAAGTTGGTGCTGGTCTTATTCCAGGTGGAGGAGGTTGTAAAGAAATGGCTTTAAGAGCTTCAAAAAAATTCAAAAAAAATGATATTGAACTAAATGTATTACAAGAATATTTTTTAAATATTGGAATGGCAAAAACCTCTTCTTCTGCTTATGAAGCCATCGACCTAGGATATTTGGAACCTAATAATGACACAATCATAATGAACAAAAATCACCAAATATCAATAGCTAAAAAACAAGCTATTTTAATGTCAGATTACGGATACTTACCACCGTGTAAAGAAAAAAATATAAAAGTTTTAGGTAAACAAGCTCTGGGAATGTTTATGGTTGGAAGTAATACAATGAAGGCTGGTAGATACATCTCAGACCACGATCAAAAAATAGCAAATAAAATTGCTTATGTTATTAGTGGAGGTGATTTGTCACAAGCTACAATAGTTGATGAACAATATCTTCTTGATTTAGAAAGAGAAGCTTTCCTTTCTCTCTGCTCTGAAAGAAAAACTTTAGAAAGAATTCAACATATATTAAAAACAGGTAAACCTTTAAGAAATTAAATTATGAAAGAAGCATACATAGTAAAAGCTTACAGAACAGCTGTAGGAAAAGCTCCAAAAGGATTATTTAAGTTTAAAAGACCTGACGAACTTGCATCAGAAACTATAAATCATATGGTTAGTGAGGTTCCTGAACTTGATAAAACTAGAATTGATGATGTAATAGTTGGTAATGCAACCCCTGAAGCCGAACAAGGTTTAAATATAGGAAGAGTAATTTCTCTTATGGGGTTGAATGTAGAAGATGTGCCAGGTGTAACGGTTAATAGATATTGTGCTTCTGGTTTAGAAACAATAGCAATGGCATCTGCCAAAATAAAATCTGGAATGGCAGAATGTATTATCGCTGGTGGTGTAGAGAGTATGAGTTTTATACCTATGGGAGGCTACAAGCCAGTTCCTGATTATGCAATTGCTAAAGAAGGAAAAGAGGATTATTATTGGGGAATGGGGTTAACTGCTGAACAAGTTGCTCAACAATTCAAAGTTAACAGAGAGGATCAAGATGAATTTGCTTTAAACTCACATCTTAAAGCGGTTGATGCAATTTCAAAAGGAAAATTTAAATCTCAAATAGTACCTATTAAAGTAAATGAAATATTTCTTGATGAAAATGGCAAAAGAAACACCAGAGAATATACTGTTGATACAGATGAAGGCCCAAGAAAAGATACAAATCTTAAGGTTCTAAATAAATTAAGACCTGTTTTTTCAATGAATGGAAGTGTTACAGCAGGTAACTCATCTCAAATGAGTGATGGAGCTGCATTTGTTTTAATAATGAGCGAAAAAATGGTAAAAGAACTAAACCTAAAACCAATAGCTAGACTTGTAAATTATGCAGTAGCTGGAGTTCCACCAAAAATTATGGGAATTGGTCCTGTTAAAGCTATTCCTAAAGTTTTAAAGCAAGCGCAATTGAAAATCAATGATATTGATTTAATTGAGCTTAATGAAGCTTTTTCCTCGCAGTCATTAGCCGTTATAAGAGAATTAGATTTAAATCAGGAAATTATAAATGTAAATGGGGGAGCTATTGCCCTTGGACATCCACTAGGATGCTCTGGAGCTAAACTTTCTGTTCAACTTTTTAATGAAATGAGAGACAGAAAATCAAAATATGGAATGGTAACAATGTGTGTAGGAACTGGCCAAGGTGCTGCAGGTATTTATGAATTTTTAAACTAAAAGAAAAATGAATATAGAAGAAAAAAATATTACAAGAGGTGGTGAGTTCATTATAAAAGAAACAGAGTGTAATAATGTATTTACACCTGAAGACTTTAATGAAGAACAAGTGATGATGAAGCAGGCAGTTCAAGATTTTATTGAAAAAGAAGTTTTACCTCATAAAGAAAGATTTGAGAATAAAGATTATAAACTTACTGAAGAAGTAATGAAAAAAGCTGGTGATTTAGGTTTTTTAAGTGTTGCTGTCCCTGTTGAATATGGCGGCATGGGTATGGGTTTTGTTTCAACAATGTTAGTTTGTGAAACCATTTCGGGAGCAGTAGGATCATTATCAACTGCATTTGGAGCTCATACCGGAATTGGTACAATGCCTATTGTTCTTTACGGTAATGAGGAGCAGAATAAAAAATACGTTCCAAAATTAGCTTCTGGTGAAATATTTGGATCCTATTGTTTAACAGAGCCTACAGCAGGATCAGATGCAAATAGCGGTAAAACAAAAGCAGTTCTTAGTGAAGATGGCAAGCACTATAAAATTACAGGCCAAAAAATGTGGATTTCAAATGCAGGATTCGCAAAGTTATTTATAGTTTTTGCTAGAATTGAAGATGATAAAAATATTACTGGATTTATTGTACCACATGATGAAGATAATGGAATTACATTAGGAGAAGAAGAAAAAAAATTAGGAATTCATTCGTCATCTACTAGACAAGTATTTTTTAATGAAACTAAAGTTCCAATTGAAAATATGCTTTCAGAACGAGGAAGTGGATTTAAAATTGCTATGAACTCATTAAATGTTGGTAGAATTAAACTTGCTGTAGCATGTTTAGATGCTATGAAAAGAGTAACCACCTATGCTATTCAATATGCAAGTGAAAGAACTCAGTTTAAAACTAATATTATTGACTTTGAAGCTATAAAAGAAAAACTAGCACAAATGGCAACTGATACTTACGTTGGTGAGTCTGCTTCTTATCGAGCAGCAAAAGATATTGAAGATAGAATTAAAATTAGACATGCAAATGGAAATAATTTTCAAGATTCTGAATTAAAGGGTGTTGAAGAATATGTAATTGAATGTTCTATTTTAAAAGTTGCAGTAAGTGAGGATATGCAAAATGTAGCTGACGAAGGAATACAAGTTTTAGGCGGAATGGGATTTTCAGCCGAAACTCCAATGGAAGGAGCTTGGAGAGATTGTAGAATTGGAAGAATTTATGAAGGTACTAACGAAATAAATAGAATGCTTAGTGTTGGAATGCTAATTAAAAAAGCGATGAAGGGACACTTAGATATTATAACTCCAGCAACTAATGTCGGAAAAGAACTAATGGAAATTCCATCATTTGAAGTTCCTGATTTAACTGAGCTTTTTGCACAGGAAAAGTTAATTATCAAAAATTTAAAAAAGATCTTTTTAATGTTAGCGGGTGCAGGGATTCAAAAATATGGTGAGAAATTAGAGGAACATCAACAAATACTTTTAAATGTCTCAGACGTACTAATTGAGGTTTATATGGTTGAATCTGCATTACTTAGAACTGAAAAAAATGTTAAACGCTTCGGAGAAGAGAATCAAAAAAATCAAATTTATATGACACAGTTATATTTATATCAAGCAGTTGATACAATTCAATCCAAAGCAAAACAAGTCATAATCTCTTCCTCCGAAGGAGACGAGCAAAGAGGCTTACTTATGGGGCTTAAAAGATTTACAAAATATTACCAATTTCCAAATATTATTGATTTAAAAAATAAGATTGCTGATCAATTGAAATCCGAAAACAAATATTGTTTTTAAAATAGTTTTAAATTTTTGCATTAAATTTAGGTATGAAACATTTAAAAATCATACCTATTTTTTTTTTAGTTAATCTATGTTTTTCACAAAGTGATAAAGACTTTTATGATATAATTAATAAAGTTTCAGAATCCAGAATAGAATTTAATATTAAAAAACTTGTTTCTTTTGAAACGAGGCATACTTTAAGTGATACTATTTCTAATAAAACTGGAATAGGTGCTGCAAGAAGATGGATTAAAAAAGCTTTTGAAAAAATTTCCACAGATTGTAATAATTGTCTTGAAGTTTTTTATCAAAAAAATTATTTTAAAAAAAATAAAAGAAGACTAATTAAAGACGTCTGGATTAATAATGTTGTTGCTATACAAAGGGGAGAGAAATATCCAAATAGATTTATAATAATGAGTGGTGATATTGACAGTAGAGTTAGTGATCCAAATGATTATACCTCACCCTCACCGGGAGCTAATGACAATGCTTCGGGGATGGCAGGTGTAATTGAGGCTGCTCATGTTTTAAGTAAATACAGATTTGAAAATAGTATAATATATATAGGTCTGTCAGGAGAGGAACAAGGTTTATATGGTGGAGCAGGATTTGCCAATTATATAAAAAAAAATAATTGGGATTTAATTGGAATTTTGAATAACGATATGATTGGAAATATAGAGGGAATCGATGGGATAATAGACAATTCCAGTTTTAGAATATTCTCTGAACCAACTCCAGCCAATGAATCGGAAATATCCATTAAAAGGAGAAGGTTTTATGGAGGGGAAGTTGATGGTAATTCTAGACAATTGGCAAGATATATTTACAAAACCGTTTCAAATTACATGCCTGAAATGAAACCAATGTTAATATATAGACTTGATAGATTCGGAAGAGGAGGGCATCATAGACCTTTTAATGATTTAGGATTTGCTGGAGTTAGAATTATGGAAACACACGAAAACTATAACAGACAACATCAAAACATAAGATTTGAAAATGGTATTAGTTATGGTGATGTTATTTCAGGTGTTAATTTTAATTACGTAAAAAAACTTACTGCAGTAAATGCCATAAACTTAGCAAGTTTGGGATGGAGTCCAATTCAACCTAAAAATGTTAAAATTGGAGGAGCTGTTAAGCCATCTACAACACTTAAGTGGGATCAGATTGAAGATCAGAATATTAAAGGTTATAAAATATACTGGAGAGAAACAACATCTCCACACTGGGATATGAGTAAATATGTAGGAAATGTAAATAACTTCACTTTAGATGGAGTTGTAATTGATAATTTTTTGTTTGGCGTATCAAGTGTTGGTAAAAATGGAAAGGAAAGTGTTGTAGTATTTCCAAGTGAAGTCTTTAATTAATTTGAAATTATTTTTTTAAAACTATTTTCATCTGTATCTCCTTCAGTATTAAATAACAGAATTTTTGAGTCTTTATTTAGATTTAAATAACTTTTAAGCTCATATAGCTCTTTGTTATTAATTACTTTTAATAAGCCAGCTAATCCAGCTGCACCAGATTCACCTGAAACTATTTTAGGATCACCCCCCTTTGGATAATATAATTTTTTTATTGCTTTTTTAGTATCATTATCAGAAATTTTTAATACTGCATCACAACCTTGTTGGATGATTTTCCAGGCACTTTTTGAGGGAATTCCACAGTTTAACCCAGCCATTATTGTGTTAAAAGTAGTTCTAGGGGAGCATCTTTTCCCGTTAGCAAAAGATTCATAAACTCCACAAGCCTCATCTGGTTCAATCAATACTATTTTAGGTCTATTATTTTCAAATTCTTGCATATAATACCAAATACAAGACGCTGCCCAACTACCAACACCACATTGTAAAAAAATAATATCATATTTAGATTTGGTCATATTGTTTGTAAAACATTCTATTTCTTTAAAATGAGTTAAATAACCAGACATTATTAGTGCAGGTATTTCTTCATAATTATCCCATGAAGCATCTTGAACTAAGCACCAATTATTTTTCTTACTTTCTTGAAATGCATAAACACAAGTATCTTCATAATTTAAATTAAGTTGATAAACATTTGCGTTATACTTTTCAATTTCTTTTATTCTTTCTAAAGTAGTGTCTTTTGGAACATAAACAATAACTTTCTTATTAATGTTTTGAGCAGCCCAAGCTAATCCTTTACCATGATTACCATCTGTTGCAGTACAAAATGTATCAATTTTAGGCTGTTTGTCTAAAATTTTATCAATAGCGAATGTAGAACCTAAGACCTTAAATGAGTTTAAACCAAATCTGTTAGACTCATCCTTGATTGAAATACTCTTCACTCCTATTTGTTTTGATAAAGATTTAAGTTCTAATAATGAAGTTTTGTTGTAGTAGTTTTTGGAGGTGTGAAAATTGTAAGAATTACTTTGGGAAAGAATTGAATGGGTTAAATTTTCTTTAAAAACAACTTTAGGATTATTTATAAGAAAATCTCTCATGACCTCAATCTAAACTAAAATTATTTTTTATCATCCAATCATCATTATATATTTTCCCAATATATCTGCTTCCAGAGTCATGTAATAAAACAACAACTACATCATTTTTGGTAAAGTTTTCTTTTAATTGTAAAACACCTTTCACTGCTGCACCGCATGAATTACCAGCAAAAATCCCTTCTTGCTTAGCTAATTTTCTTGTGTAAATTGCCGCATCTTCATCTGTAACTTTTTCAAACTTATCTATTAATTCAAAATTTACATTTTTAGGAATAATATCTTCTCCAATGCCTTCAGTTATGTAAGGATATATTTCAGTTTCATCAAAAACACCTGTCTCGTGAAACTTTTTAAATACTGAACCATAAGTATCAATTCCCCAAATTTTAATTTTAGGGTTTTTCTCTTTTAAATATTTAGCAACTCCTGAAATTGTTCCACCAGTACCTACACCAACAACAAAATGTGTAATTTTACCGCCAGTTTGTTCCCAAATTTCCGGTCCAGTTGTTTCGTAATGTGCAATCGCATTTGCTGGATTGTCATATTGATTAACATACCAAGAATTTGGAGTTTCTTCACCAATTCTTTTAGCAGTTGAATAGTAGGATCTAGGATCATCAGGTTTAACGTCAGTAGGACAAACTACTACTTCGGCTCCAACAGCCTTCAAAACATCAAATTTTTCTTTTGACTGTTTATCAGTTGAAACACAAATTAATTTGTAGCCCTTTACTATTGCTGCAAGAGCTAATCCCATACCTGTATTTCCAGAAGTTCCTTCAACAATAGTGTATCCTGGCTTAAGCCTACCGTCCTTTTCGGCATCTTCAATCATTTTAAGTGCCATTCGATCTTTAATTGAGCTACCTGGATTAAAATATTCAACTTTTGCAAGAACTAAAGCATCAATATCTTTTGTTAATGAATTTAATTTTATTAAAGGTGTGTTTCCTATTGTTTCTAATATATTTTTAAAATATTTCATTGCAATTTGCAAATGTAATGATATAGATCCTCAATACATATTTTCAAATTATTTTATTTTAATAGATTCCGAGGGAGATATCTTACTTATTATAAATGAAGGAATAATTAACATTAAAAAACAGAATAATAATACTGAAATATTTAAAATTAATAATGTCATTAAATTAAAATCGAATGGGAGTTCAGAAACGTAATAAGTATCAGGGTCAAGCTTTATAAATCCTGTATAATTTTGAATAAAAATTAAACTGAGTGCAATAAAATTACCTATAACAAGACCCAAACTTATCAAATATGCACCATTAATTAAAAAAATAGTCCTCATGCTTTTGTTAGAACTTCCTAAAGTTTTTAAAACGCCTATTATTGAAGTTTTTTCCAAAACAGTTACAAGTAATGCTGTAATCATATTAATTCCACCTACCAAAATCATAATTATAATTATCAAAAGAACATTAATATCAAATAATGCCATCCAATTAAAAATTTCTGGAAATCTATTTACAATTGATAAAACATTAATTTCAGCGCTAGTTTTCTTATAAAGTTGATTTGAAACGTTTTCTAGTTGTGAATAATTTTTAAGGAAAATTTCAACATTTCCAAATTGGTTAGAATTCCACTTATTCATTTTTTGGATATGCTTAATATCTCCAATAAAATAATTTTCATCAAATTCAATTAAGCCTGAACTAAAAATACCACTAACTTCAAATATTCTTTCATTAGGTATTGAGGATGAGTTCGGTTTAAAAAATGTAGCTTTAAATTTATCATTTAAGTCTAGTGATAGTTTTTTTGATAAATATTCTGATATTATGACTTGATTTGAAACAGTCTCATTAATAGTCAAAATTTTTCCTTTTCGTATATATTTAGAAAAACTAGACCAATTAAAATCTGAGGATATTCCCTTAATAACTACCCCCTCAAAACTATTTTTATTAACTATCAAACCAGACTTATATGCAACATTCTGAACATGAATTATTTCAGAATTATTATGTAGTTTTTTATAATCCAAAGTGAGACTTATTGGACTTATGGATGAAAAGGATGTATTATTTTCAAAGTTAGAAATTGAAATATGTCCAAAAAAAGATGAAATTTTAGTTTCGATTGTTTTTTGCAACCCAACACTTGATGATACTGAAATAATCATCATAACTATTCCTATAATAATCGAAAAAACTGATATTTTTATAATTGGAGAGGAAACGGTATTTTTATATAAATAAGATTTTCTGAATCTAGATGCCACATAAGTTTCAAACTTCATATTATGAAATTAAGTTTATTAAAATATAAAATTACCCTTTTTTTAATATTTACTCTTTTAAGTGAATTTTCTGTTGCACAAACTTTTAATGAAAATTATTTAGGTGCAAACAGAACAGAGCTATATGTAAATGACTTATTGGGACTTAATGTAGGTGTAGTTGGTAATCATACCTCTTTAATTTATAATAAAGGAAATTATGTTCATTTAGTTGATTCCTTATTATCAATGAATATTAGGGTAAATAAAATATTTTCGCCTGAACATGGTTTTAGAGGGGAAGCAGATGCAGGTGAAAAAGTGAGTAATAATATTGATTCAAAAACAGGTGTTGAAATAGTGTCATTATACGGAGATAATAAAAAACCTAAAGACAAACAATTAGCTGATTTAGATATTTTAATTTTTGACATTCAGGATGTTGGAGCAAGGTTCTATACCTATATTTCAACACTTCATTACATAATGGAAGCCGCTGCTGAAAACGATTTAAAGTTAATTGTTTTAGACAGACCAAATCCCAATGGACATTATGTCGACGGTCCTTTGAGAAAATCTAAGCTTAAAAGTTTTATTGGAATGCACCCAATTCCAATAGTTCATGGAATGACTATCGGAGAATACGCGTCAATGGTAAATAGTGAAGGGTGGTTAAACAATGGTATTAAATGTGATCTAAAAATTATTAAGATGAAAAATTATAATAGGAAAATTATTTACGACACACCACAAAAGCCATCTCCAAACTTACCTAACAAAAAGTCAATTAACCTCTACCCAAGCCTATGTCTCTTTGAAGGGACTAATGTGAGTGTTGGCAGAGGAACAAATCATCAGTTTCAAATAATTGGTAATCCAGAATGGACAAATTATAATTATAGTTTTACACCCAAACCCATGCCTGGGGCAAAACATCCCAAACACAAAAACAAGAAATGTTATGGAATAAACCTTAAAAATACTGAAAGGCTAAATGAAATTAATTTAAAATGGATTATTGAAGCCTATAATGTAACTGAGGATAAAACTTCATTTTTTAAAAAAAGTTTTGATTTATTAGCTGGTAATTATGATTTAAAAAAACAGATAATTGAAGGAAGAAACGAAAATGAAATAAAATTAAGTTGGGAATCTGGTCTGAATCAGTTCAAAAAAATAAGATCAAAATATTTAATTTATGATTAAGGAATATTTAAGTACTTATGCGTTTGAAGTGAAACTCTCCATTTAGGGTTTTCCATTACATAATCTACTATAAGAGGCATTATCTTTTCTCTTTTACCCCACTCAGGCTGAAGATATAATAAACATTCACTTGAAACCATTTTAGATTGTCGTTCAGCAAATTTAAAATCATCCCTATTATATATAATAACCTTCAATTCATCTGCTTTTGGATAAATACTCTTGTGTGGAGATTTATTTTTCTTAGGACTTAGACAAATCCAATCCCAAATTCCTGTTAAAGGATAGACCCCTGAAGTTTCAATATGTGTTTGCATATTATTTTTAATCAACAAATCAGTCAGCGGATTCATATCATACATTAATGGTTCCCCACCCGTTATTACAATTACATTTGATTTTTGTTTAGCTTTTAAAAAAATTTCATAAATATCAGTTGATGGGTGACTATTGGGATCCCAACTTTCTTTTACATCACACCAATGACAACCAACATCACATCCACCTAATCTTATGAAATATGCAGCGGTTCCTTTGTGAAATCCCTCACCTTGAATCGTATAAAAAGATTCCATTAAGGGAAGTTGTAGTCCTAAATCAATTTTTTCTTTATCAGATTTAAATTTCACAAAGCAAATATATATGTATTTAAAACTAATTACTACATTTAATAAATATTAGTAAAATATGAGGAAACTAAGTTTAATTTTAATTACTGTATTATCATTAGGATGTTCGCAAAACGAATATAAAATTGAAAAAGGAAAAGTAGGAAAATTATCTAAGGAAAACCTTGTAAAACAACTAGATTCAATTTATAAAAATGACTCAATCGTTAGAAGAATAGGAGAAGGTGATTATATGTTTTCTGGAGATGATAAATACTTAATTTTTAATAATAAAAAAGAACATCTACTTACTCTAACCCCAAGAAATCAACATGATAAGAGTGAACCTATAGAAACTATTGAAATAATAAGTGACCAGTTCAAAACAAATTCAGGCATTAGTGTTAATAGTACATTTGGAGAAATTGATAAAAATCATAACATCAATGGTATTCAAAATACAATTAATAATCTTATAATTTATGTAGATGAAATTGATGCATATTTTATTATAGATAAAAAAAATCTTCCGATCGAACTTAGATTAGGAACTGAAATTAAAATAAAAAAAATAAATATTCCAACAGAAAGTAGAATCAAAAGATTTATGGTTGGATGGAATTAAAATTAAAATATGAATAATTTATCACCATTTCATTTAGCAATTCCTGTTACTAACTTAGAAGAAAACAGAATTTTCTACAGAGATGTATTAGGATGTCAAGAAGGAAGAAGCAGTGACCATTGGGTAGATTTTAACTTTTTTGGTCATCAACTTGTCATACATTTAGATAAAAATGTAAAGGAATTAAAAATTAACCCCGTTGATGGTAAAAGTGTACCAATCCCACATTTTGGGGTTGTATTAGATTGGGAGGTTTTTAATAAATTTTCAAAGAGTTTGAAAAATAAAAATGTACAGTTTATAATAGAACCATATATTAGATTCGAGGGCTTAGTTGGAGAGCAATCTACCATGTTTTTTAAAGATCCATCTGGAAATGCTCTGGAATTCAAATCATTTAAGGATCCCAATCAAATTTTTGCAACGTAATTACTTATTGTAAGTCTTTGATAAAAGTGTGTTTTTAAGTAACATTGCTATAGTCATAGGTCCAACTCCACCTGGAACTGGTGTTATGTAACTAGCTTTTTTTCCAACAGAATCAAAATCTACATCTCCCTTAATGACATATCCCTTTTCTTTACTATCATCTTTTACTCTTGTAATACCTACATCAATAATAACTACTTCATCTTTAACCATATTTTCTTTTACAAATTCAGGAATTCCTAAAGCAGAAACAATTATGTCTGCATTTTTAGTATAGTGTTCTAAGTTTTTAGTTCTACTATGAACTACAGTTACCGTTGAATCACCAGCAATACCTTTACTATTCATGAGTATACTAATTGGCCTTCCAACAATATGACTTCTTCCTATAACAACTGTATTTTTTCCGGACGTTTCTATATTATATCTTTTTAAGAGTTCCATAATTCCAAATGGTGTAGCTGGAATAAATGTCTTCATGTTTAAAGCCATTTTTCCAAAGTTTGTTGGATGAAAACCATCTACATCTTTATTTGGATCAATAGCCATTAAAATCTTTTGTTCATCAATGTGATTAGGAAGAGGTAGCTGAACAATAAAACCATCGATTAATTTATCATTATTCAATTTATATATTTCATCAATTAGTAGATTTTCTGAGATATTTTCTGGTAGCTTAATCAATGTTGAGTCAAAACCAACTTGCTTACAAGATCGAACTTTACTTCCAACATAAGTAAGGCTCGCACCATCTTCCCCTACAATAACTGCTGCTAAATGAGGGGCTTTACCTCCACGAGCTAAAATAGAATCTACTTCTTTTTTTATTTCTTCTTTTATAAGATTTGAAATCTTTTTGCCGTCTATTATTTTCATATTAATTATTTCATTCCTTTCATCATTTGCATCATTTTGCTAGCTCCGCCGCCTTGCATCATTTTCATCATTTTAGCCATTTGATCAAATTGTTTTAAAAGTTTGTTGAGTTCCTGAACTTCTAAGCCACTTCCTTTAGAAATTCTTTTTTTCCTACTAACATCAATTATTTTTGGATTTGAGCGCTCTTTTGGAGTCATAGAATAAATTAAAGCTTCAATATGCTTAAAAGAGTCATTATCTATTTCAGTATCTCCCATAGCTTTACTAGCGCCCGGAATCATACTAACCATATCTTTAATATCTCCCATTTGTTTTATTTTTTTTATTTGATCTAAAAAATCATCTAATCCAAACTGGCTTTTAGCTATTTTTTTACTTAAAATCCTTGCTTGCTTTTCATCATAAACATCCTGAGCCTTTTCGACTAAAGAAACTATGTCACCCATTCCTAAAATTCGATCAGCCATTCTTTCAGGGTGAAAAACATCGATTGCATCCATTTTTTCACCAGTTCCAATAAATTTAATAGGTTTATTGACTACAGATTTAATAGATAATGCAGCTCCTCCTCTAGTATCACCATCTAATTTTGTTAATATAACCCCATCAAAATTTAAAATATCATTAAATGCCTTTGCTGTATTGACAGCATCTTGACCAGTCATTGAATCAACTACAAATAAAGTTTCTTGTGGATTAACAGCATCATGAATATTTTTAATTTCATCCATCATTTCCTTATCAATTGCCAATCTACCTGCAGTGTCAATCACTACTAAATTTTTTCCTAATTTCTGTGCATGAATAATTGAATCCTTTGCGATTTTAACAGGATTTTTTTCATTTTCATCACTATAAACCTCGATATCAAGTTGGTCACCTAATACTTTTAGTTGTTCAATAGCTGCGGGTCTATATACATCACAAGCAACTAGTAAAGGATTTTTATTTTTTTTATTTTTTAGAAAATTAGATAATTTTCCAGAAAATGTAGTTTTACCAGATCCTTGAAGACCGGACATCAATACAACAGTAAAAGAATTAGATAAATTAATTCCCTCGGAATTACCACCCATTAATTGAGTTAGCTCATCCTTGACTATCTTAACCATTAATTGACCTGGATTAATTGTGGTTAAAACATTTTGTCCAAGAGCTTTGTTTTTAACATTTTGTGTAAACTCCTTTGCAGTTTTAAAATTAACATCAGCTTCTAATAAGGCTCTTCTAACCTCTTTAAGGGTTTCAGCTACGTTAATTTCTGTTATTTTTCCTTGACCTTTAAGGACTTTGAATGCGGAATTAAGCTTGTCAGTTAAATTATTAAACATCTATTATTGAATATTTTAAATTTAGTTAATTATTACATTTTTTCAGGAACATTTACCCCTAATAATTTCATTGATGATTTAATTATTGAAGCTACTTTATAACTTAGTGTCAACCTAAACCCCTTTAATTCTTCATCATTTATTTTTAAAATTGTAGTAGTTTGATAGTAAGAATTGAAATTTTTAACTAACTCATAAGTATAATTAGCAATCAAAGCTGGATTTAAATTGTCTGCAGCTGATTTAATTATTTCTGGAAATATCGTTAGCAATTTCAGTAGCTGTTTTTCCTTGTCGTTAATTTCAAGTTGATTATTGATTTTAGATTTTTTATAATTAGACTTTGTCAATAAAGATTGTATTCTGGCATAAGTATATTGAATGAACGGACCTGTATTTCCATTAAAATCTATTGAATCATTTGGATCAAATAATATTCTTTTCTTTGGGTCAACTTTTAGTATATAGTATTTTAATGCACCAAGTCCTATTGTTTCATTAAGAACTTTTTTGTCGTTTGAACTCAAGCCATCTAGCTTACCAAGTTCTTTTGATAGTTTTGATGCATTGTTTGTCATTTCTAATATTAGTTCGTCTGCATCAACAACTGTTCCTTCCCTACTTTTCATTTTTCCAGATGGTAAATCAACCATACCATAGCTTAAATGAAACAAGTTATCAGCCCACTTAAATCCTAATTTTTTAAGTATTTTAAATAAAACATTAAAATGATAATCCTGTTCATTTCCCACAGTATATATTAAACCTTTCATTTCTGGATTATCTTTATATCTCATGTAGGCTGTACCTAAATCTTGAGTCATATACACAGAAGTACCATCAGATCTTAACAATAATTTTTCATCAAGACCTTGATCTGATAAGTCAATCCAGACAGAACCATCATTTTTTTTATAAAAAATCTGTTTCTCTAATCCGTGTTTAATAATCTCCTTTCCAATTAAATAAGTTTCACTTTCATAATACAGAGAATCAAAATCAACCCCAAGATCATTGTAAGTTTTGTTAAAACCCTCGTATACCCATCCATTCATTAACTTCCAGATATTTATAACTTCTTTATCTCCAGCTTCCCATTTTTTTAATAACTCTTTTGCTTCTAAAAAAATTGAAGAGTTTTGTTCAGCCTCTTTTTTTGCTAAACCACTTTTAATTAATTCAGAAACCTCTTTTTTATAAATTTTATCAAATAAAATATAATATTTACCAACAAAAAAATCTCCTTTTTCATTGGAATCTGAGGGAGATTTATTATCTCCATATTTTAACCAAGCGACAATTGATTTACAAATATGAATTCCTCTATCGTTAATTATCTGAGTTTTATTAACTCTTTTTCCAGAGGCCTCTAAAATTTTAGACATAGAATAACCAAGCAAAATATTTCTTATATGACCTAAATGCAGAGGTTTATTTGTATTGGGTGAGGAATATTCAACTAAATAAAGTGAGCTATTTTTTTTTGTTCTAGTAAATCCATAATCATCATTTAAACAATTATTTAAAAATTCTAAGTAATAAAATGAAGATATTGTTAAGTTTATAAAACCTTGGATAACATTAAATCCAGTAACATGAACAGAGTTATTTAAAATAAAAGTACCCAGTTCTTTACCTAAATTTACAGGGTTCTGTTTTATATATTTAAGCAAAGGAAAAATAACTATGGTTAAATCACCTTCAAAATCTTTTCTAGTTTGTTGGATTTCAAAATCATTAAAATCTAAATTATATTTTAATTTTAAATATTTAGATAATTCAGATTTTAAAACCGAGTTGATTTTCATTAAAATATTTTAAGTAAATATAATTATAAAATGAATAAATAATTTTAATGTATACTTTATATTTGGGGGTATTATTTTAATAAATGCTAAAAAATATTTCATATAACGATTCTAAAGTTTTTGATGAAATAAACAATTATGTTGGAAAACCATATACAATATTTCAAAGATTAAGAATCGGAGGAATTGGATCTTCCAAATTAATAATTAATAAAGCTGACTCTAAAATTTCTAACTTATTAAATCTTAATAATAATATTAATAAATGTAATATTGAAATAAGACCAAATGGAATTATTATTAGATTTAGATCACTTTTAGAAACTTATGGCTTAATTATACCATTTTTTAAACTTAAATTATTTAAAGGAAAAGCAAACGAATACTCAATATATATTGATAATTTCTTTATCAAAGTTCAAGTTAATAAAAAAGATGAATATGATTTTTTTAAAAAAATCACAAAAATGAGAATATCTAATTAAAAATTTCTGCTATCATACAACGTACACTTCCCCCTCCACAATATTCGATAGTAGAAACGTCCGAAAATATTATTTGAGAATACTTATTTATTTTGATTATTTGTTCTTTTGAAAGTGATTCATATGCAGAAGCACTCATAACAAGATAACTTTGATTTTTGTAAACTAATTCAATCATATTACCGGCAAAAGAATTCAATTGTCTACTGCTAATTTCAATAATTTCCTTACCGTCATCTTTAAGGCTTTCTAAAACTTTATTTTTTTCAATATTACAGTCAATGGAGTCAAGGCAAATAATTGAATATTTATCTGCAATACACATCATTACATTAGTATGATATATTAATTTTCTAACATTGTCATGAGATTGGTAAGATTTAAATACAATGGGCATATAATTAAAATCTTCACAAAATTCATCAATTAATATTTCAGATGTTCTTTTAGAAATTGAAGCATACACTTTTTTATTTATTCGGTCTAAAACCATACTTCCAGTTCCTTCCAAATATTGTTTATTCTTTTCGGCTATGGTGTAATCAAAAATTGATTTGATTTTAACATTATTTCTTTCTAGGAATTTTAAAATATTTTCATTTCTTTCAAGACGACGATTTTTTGCAAACATTGGATATAATGCAATTTTATTATTCTTGTGAAAACTAATCCAATTATTAGGAAATAAAGAGTCTGGAGTATCATAAGTTAAATCATCTTGAAATACATTAACGGGAATATCAAAGGATTCTATTTTTTTTACAAGATGATCGAATTCATCCTGAGCTTTTTTTAAAATTTTTTTATCTCCAATTTTAGATAAATTTTGAAAATAATTATTTTCAATAGTCTGTAGATTTGTTCTAAAACTTGAAGGTCTAACCATTAAAATAGAGTGTATATTATTCATTATATCTAATTAAGGGTAGTGATGTACATCTGAAAAGTCCTTCTTGTTTTGAGACTTCACTTAAATCAACTTCTTCTACTTTAATATCATTTTTTCTAAGCCAATCATTCAATCTCTTAAATTTAGGTTGAGAAATAACCGTTTTATGATTTATTGAAAGAACATTACTGGTCATTTCATACATTTCATTTTCATTAATTTCAAATATATTTTCTTTACCAAAAACATCTACTAGCCACAAATAATCATCATACTCACTAAATGCATTAGGGTGTATTATAGCCTTTTCTTTACCAACTATTTGCAAACAACAGTCTAAATGCAAAATATTTTTTTTTGGATCATTTAATGATTTATTTAGATGTAAACCTCTAACAATTTTCTTTGGAAAAAAATCAATTAAAAAATCTAATGCAGCTTTATTAGTTCTAGCAGTAAATAATTCACTGTAATCAGGATTATTATAAAAACCAATAAAAATAGTATTCGAATGATACAATACATCTCCTCCTTCAATATGAATATTTTCAGGCATAGTAACTATTTGGTTTGTGAAATTTGATAAAATAGATTCTATACCCAAAAATTCCTTTGCTCTTTTAGGTAAGATATTTGATTTAAAAAAAAAGTTATCAATAACAAACCCTATATCCCTAGTAAAAATTTGGTTATATTCTTCTATAACTTTAGGTCTATAAACATCAACTCCATGTTTTTTCAAAACATTTACAAAATTCTGAAGCTCGTTAACCATGTCTGATTCCAAAGGGTATGTACCTTTTTTTAAATTTTCAATTGATTTTGGATCGTAAAGGTCTTGTAAAACAGGGGTTTTACCAAGGCTATCTGCTATTCCTATAATTACTGATCTTAGTTTAGAAGTTTCACTACTAACCAAAAATTCCATAATTAAAAAATAAGATTATCTTGATTTAATATCAGTAAAGGTTCTGAGATTCTCGCCTATATAAACTTGTCTAGGTCTTCCAATTGGTTCTTTTCTAAGTCTCATTTCTCGCCAATGAGCAACCCAACCTGGAAGTCTTCCTAGGGCAAACATTACCGTAAACATTTCATTCGGAATATCCAAGGCTTTATAAATAATTCCTGAGTAGAAATCTACGTTTGGATATAGTTTTCTATCAACAAAATATTGATCCTCTAACGCTTCTTTTTCCAATCCTTTTGCTATATCAAGAATAGGATCATCTATTCCTAAATCTTTAAGAACTTCATCAGCAGCAACTTTTATTATTTTAGCTCTGGGATCAAAATTTTTGTATACCCTGTGACCAAAGCCCATTAGTCTGAAAGGGTCTGACTTATCTTTAGCCTTAGACATATATTTTTTTGTATCTCCTCCGTCTTTATCTATAGCTTCAAGCATTTCGATTACAGCTTGATTCGCACCTCCATGTAATCTACCCCAAAGAGCTGAAATTCCTGCAGAAATAGAAGCAAATAAACCTGCATATGAAGAACCTACTATCCTTACTGTTGATGTAGAACAATTTTGTTCATGATCAGCATGTAAAATTAATAATTTGTTTAAAGCACTAACAACAGTATTATTTTGAACATATTCTTTGTTTGGACGTTGAAACATCATTTTAGCTAGGTTTTCAACATAACTTAATGATGTATCTCCATACTCTAAAGGTAAACCTTTTCTTCTTCTGAAAACCCAAGCTACTAAAACCGGAATCTTTGCTAATAAATTAAGAATAGCATCATACATATCTTCCTCATCATCAATATCAACTGCTGATGGGTCAAAAGCAACTAATCCACTTGTTAGTGATGAAAGAATACCCATAGGATGAGCAGATTTTGGATAACTATTTAATATAATTCTTAAATCTTCATCAATTATTGATCTTTCTTTAATATCGTCTGAAATTTTTTCTAACTGAGATTTTGTTGGTAATTCACCAAAAATCAATAAATAAGCAACTTCTAAAAAATCTGCTTTATTAGCTAGTTCCTCAATTGGATATCCTCTATATCTAAGAATACCTTTTTCACCATCAAGAAAAGTAATTGCACTTTGACAGGAACCAGTATTTTTAAAACCTGAATCTAGAGTAATTAAGTTAGCATCTAATCTTAATTTACTAATATCTAAAGCATTTTCATTTTCAGATCCAGTAATTAGATCTAGATTATAAATTTTATCATTAACATTAAGAGTAGCTTTCTTTTTCATTATAATTCATTTAAAATTAGTGAAACTTTTAAAAATTAATCTTAAATGCCTCTTTTTTAGGGTAAAATGCGTTATTTCCTAGTTCTTCTTCAATTCTCAATAACTGATTATATTTTGCGATTCTATCGCTTCTAGATGCTGAACCAGTTTTAATTTGTCCAGTAGATAATCCAACTGCTAAATCAGCAATAGTATTATCTTCAGTTTCACCAGACCTGTGAGACATTACACTAGTGAAACCAGCATCATGCGCCATATTAACAGCATTTATTGTTTCTGTAAGAGTTCCTATTTGATTTACTTTAATCAATATAGAATTTGCCACATTATTTTTAATTCCATCACTCAATCGTTCAACATTGGTAACAAAAAGATCGTCACCTACTATTTGAACACGATCACCACACATCTTAGTTAAATGAACCCAACCGTCCCAATCATTTTCATCCATTCCGTCTTCAATAGAAATGATTGGATACTTAGATGATAACTCTGCTAAATATTCAGCTTGTTGTTTAGAATTTAAAACTTTACCATGATTTCCTTCAAAGATTGTATAATCATACATACCGTTTTGATAAAATTCAGATGAAGCACAGTCCAATGCAATCATAACCTCTTTGCCAGCTTTATATCCAGCATTTTCAATAGCAGCAATGATTGTTTTTAAAGCATCCTCTGTTCCGTCTAATTTTGGAGCAAAACCACCTTCGTCTCCAACGGACGTAGTTAATCCTCTGTCTGAAAGTATTTTTTTTAAATTATGGAAAATTTCAGAGCCAATCTGCATTGCATGAGTAAAACTTTGAGCCTCAACCGGCATAATCATAAACTCTTGAAAAGCAATTGGAGCATCAGAATGTGAACCTCCATTTATAATATTCATCATTGGAACAGGAAGTGTAGTGCTTGTATTATTTGAGATATAAGTGTGTAAAGAAATACCCTTTGCATTACTCGCTGCTTTTGCTAGGGCTAATGAAACACCAAGTATAGCATTTGCACCAAGATTAGCTTTATTGGGTGTTCCATCAATTTTTATCATTAAATTATCAATAGATTCCTGATCAAAAACAGAAAGTCCAATAATTTTTTTTGAAATAATATTATTGACGTTAGAAACTGCTTTTAAAACACCTTTACCCATATAGTTTCTACCACCATCTCTTAATTCAACAGCTTCATGCTCACCTGTTGACGCACCTGAAGGTACAGCAGCTCTTCCCAATACACCTTTATCAGTTATAATATCTACTTCAACTGTTGGATTTCCACGAGAATCAAAAATTTGTCTCGCGATTACTTTACTTATTTTACTCATTAATATTTGATTTGATTAGATCAATAAATTGATCAAAAAGATAATTTGAATCATGAGGACCTGGACTCGCCTCTGGATGATATTGAACTGAAAAGCAATTTTTATTTTTAATACTTATCCCCGCTATAGTATCATCATTGAGATGCAAGTGAGTTACTTTAATATCTGGATTAGATTCTGCTTCTTCCTTATTTATCGCAAAACCATGATTTTGAGATGTGACTTCACCTTTTCCTGTTAATAAGTTTAAAACAGGATGGTTTATTCCTCTATGACCATTATGCATCTTATATGTTGAAATCCCGTTAGCTAACGCAATAACCTGATGACCTAAACAAATACCAAAAAGAGGTTTATTTATTTTCAAAATTTCTTTTGCAAGATTTATAGCAGAACTTAAAGGTTCTGGATCACCAGGACCATTTGATATAAAATAACCGTCTGGTTTAAAACTCGAAAGATCATTGATAGTTGAATCAAATGGAAAAACTTTAATATAAGCTCCTCTTTTAGCTAAGTTTCTTAGAATATTTAGTTTTATTCCTAAATCTAAAGCAGCTATTTTAATTTTTGAATCTGGATCTCCATAAAAATAGGGTTCTTTAGTTGAAACTTTTGAAGCCAATTCTAGCCCTTTCATTGATGGAAATTTTGATAATTCTAGTTTCAATTCTTCAATTGAGCTCAAGTCTGTAGAAATAACTGCATTCATTGCTCCATTGTCTCTAATATGTGAAACAAGTGCCCTTGTATCAACATCAGAAATTGCTACTATATTGTGGTCTTTAAAAAAATTTTGAAGTGAACCATCAGCAGCAGGTCTTGAAAATTGTTGATTAAAATTCTTACAGATTAAACCTGCAATTTTTGGAGACTTTGATTCAATATCCTCATTACTAACTCCATAATTTCCTATGTGAGCATTTGTTGTCACCATTAACTGACCAAAATATGACGGATCTGTAAAGATTTCTTGATAGCCTGTCATACCTGTATTAAAACATAATTCTCCAAAAGCAGAACCTTCCACACCCAGTGCTTTTCCGTAAAAGACTGTTCCGTTCTCAAGAAGAATAAATGCTTTTCCTAATTTTTGGGTTGTTTTCATGGTATTCAAAAATAATATAAAAAAAGGGATAAACATTAAGTTTACCCCATATTATTAAAAAAATTATAAAAAATTTATTTTTATAACAACTATGATTCTTTTTTATCAGAATCTTCAGTTTTTTTTTCGTTTTCTTTATTTTCAGAAACATCTTCACTAGCGGAATTTTCAGTAGCTGGAGTAGATTCTTCAACTACAGCTTCCTCAACTGGAGCAGATTCTTCAACTACAGCTTCCTCAACTGGAATATCTGATTTAGTTGTAGACTTTTTTCTTCTTCTAGTTTTCTTTTTAGCGTCACTTCCAGTATTGTATATAGTATTGTAATCAACTAATTCTATCATTGCCATACTAGCATTATCACCCAATCTATTTCCAAGCTTAATTATTCTTGTATAACCACCTGGTCTATCTCCAATTTTCACTGAAATATCTCTGAAAAGTTCAGTTACAGCATATTTATTTTTTAAATAACTGAACACAATTCTTCTATTATGAGTTGAATCATTTTTAGATTTTGTGATTAAAGGCTCTATATATCTTTTTAAAGCCTTAGCTTTTGCAACAGTTGTATTGATAGACTTGTGCTCAATTAGGGAACAGGCCATATTGGCTAACATGTATTTTCTGTGAGGTGTTTTTCTACCTAAATGTGCAAACTTTTTTCCGTGTCTCATAATATTTATTATTCTTTATCTAATTTATATTTAGATAAGTCCATTCCAAAATTAAGTCCTTTAACTATTACTAATTCCTCTAACTCAGTTAGAGATTTCTTACCAAAATTTCTAAATTTCATAAGATCGCTTTTGTTAAAAGAAACTAAATCTCCAAGTGTATCAACTTCTGCAGCTTTTAAACAATTCAAAGCTCTTACAGAAAGATCCATATCAATTAATCTTGTTTTTAGTAATTGTCTCATGTGTAAAGATTCTTCATCATAAGTCTCTGTTTGAGCGATTTCATCAGCTTCAAGAGTTATTCTTTCATCAGAGAATAACATAAAATGGTGAATTAAAGTTTTGGCACCTTCTGTTAATGCATCTTTTGGATGAATAGATCCATCTGTGATTATTTCAAAAACTAATTTTTCATAATCAGTTTTTTGCTCTACTCTAAAGTTTTCAATAGAGTACTTTACATTTTTAATTGGGGTAAAAATAGAATCCATAAAGATTGTTCCTATAGGAGCTCCTAATTTTTTATTTTCTTCAGCTGGAACATAACCTCTTCCTTTTTCAATAGTAAGTTCAAAATTTAAGGAAATATTTTTTTCAAGATTACATATAACTAAGTCAGGATTGAGAACTTGAAAACCTGAGATGAATTTTTGTAAATCTCCTGCTACAATTTGTTCTTGACCTAAAATAGAAACGGAAACATTTTCATTTTCAACAGAATCAATTTGTCTTTTTAAACACACCTGCTTTAGATTCAATATTATTTCAGTTACATCTTCAACAATTCCTGGAAGAGATGAAAATTCATGATCTATGTTTTCTATTTTGACTGATGTAAACGCAAAACCCTCAAGAGATGATAATAAAACTCTTCTTAGAGCATTACCGACTGTCAAACCATATCCTGGTTCAAGAGGTTTAAATTCGAATTTACCTTCGAATTCAGATGAATCAATCATTATTACTTTGTCTGGTTTTTGAAAATTAAATACTGGCATAATTAATATGTTTTTTTTATTTCGAATATAATTCGACGATTAATTGTTCTTTAATGTTTTCTGGTATTTCCTCTCTTTCAGGGATGGAAACGAAAACCCCTTCCATTCTATCACTATTCCAAGACATCCATTCGTATACAGATGAATTGTTTGATAGTGCATTTTCAATTGAACTAATAGTTTTTGATTTTTCTCTTACTCCAATAACTTCTCCTGGTTTAATTGTTCTGGAGGGGATATTACATAGAACTCCATCAACTGTAATATGTCTATGACTAACAAGTTGACGAGCGGCACTTCTTGTTGAAGCAATACCTAATCTATATACAATATTATCTAGTCTGGATTCACACAACTGAAGTAAAACTTCACCAGTAACACCCTTACTTTGGTTAGCTTTTTTAAATAAATTTCTGAATTGGCGTTCTAAAATACCATAAGTGTATTTTGCCTTTTGCTTTTCCATTAATTGAATAGCATATTCAGATTTCTTACCTCTTCTTCTATTATTGCCGTGTTGGCCTGGAGGATAATTTTTCTTTTCAAATGATTTGTCTTCTCCGAAAATCGGTTCGCCAAATTTTCTTGCAATTTTAGTTTTTGGACCGGTGTATCTTGCCATATTTTTATGTTTTTAATTTTTGTGAATTAAGGTCTGTCCTTCGACAAAAATTTAGTTAATTTATACTCTTCTTCTTTTTGGTGGTCTACATCCATTATGAGGCATTGGTGTAACGTCAAAAATTTCTGTTACCTCAATTCCGTTATTATGAATAGTTCTGATAGCTGATTCTCTACCATTTCCAGGACCTTTTACATATACCTTTGCCTTTCTCATCCCTGCATCATGAGCTACTTTTACAGCTTCTTCTGCAGCTAATTGAGCTGCGTATGGAGTATTCTTTTTAGAACCTCTAAATCCCATTTTTCCAGCAGATGACCAAGAGATTACCTCTCCTTTTTTATTAGTTAATGAAATAATAATATTATTAAATGAAGCATTAATGTGTGCTTCACCAAATGAATCTACTATAACTTTTCTTTTTTTAGATACTGATTTAGCCATATTTAATATTATTTAGTTACTTTCTTTTTATTAGCAACTGTTTTTCTTTTACCTTTTCTAGTTCTAGAGTTATTTTTTGTTCTTTGACCTCTAAGTGGAAGTCCTGTTCTGTGTCGGATTCCTCTGTAACAACCAATATCCATTAATCTTTTAATATTAATTTGGTTTTCAGATCTAAGTTCTCCTTCAATTTTAAAATTACCCACAGCCTCTCTTACCTTAGCAGTGTCGTCATCGTTCCAATCAGAAACTTTTTTATCTTCACTTACATTTGCTGAGTGTAGAATTGTTTTAGCTCTAGATTTACCTATTCCGAAAATATAGGTTAAAGCTATTACTCCACGTTTTTGTTTGGGTATATCAACCCCTGAAATTCTTGCCATAATTTATCCTTGTCTTTGTTTGAATCTAGGATTCTTTTTGTTAATTACATAAAGTCTTCCCTTTCTTCTAACTATTTTACATTCGGGACTTCTTTTTTTTACAGATGCTCTTACTTTCATAATTTTAGTGTCTATATGTTATTCTAGCTTTAGTTAAATCATATGGGCTCATTTCTAATTTAACTTTGTCACCAGGTAATAGTTTAATATAATGCATTCTCATTTTACCAGAAATATGTGCAGTAACGACATGTCCATTCTGTAATTCAACTCTGAACATAGCATTTGAAAGAGCTTCAATTATAGTACCGTCTTGTTCTATTGCTGCTTGTTTTGCCATATTATGCTAATTTTCTTTTTTTACCAGTTTTCATTAAACCATCATAATGACGATTTAATAAATATGCGTTAATCTGTTGGATAGTATCTATTGCAACCCCAACCATAATTAATAATGATGTTCCTCCATAAAATAAAGCCCAACCTTGCTGCATTCCCATTATTTGGACTATAATAGCAGGAAGTACTGAAACAGCAGCTAAAAATAGTGAGCCAGGGAATGTTATTAATGACATTATTTTGTCAAGGAAATCAGCAGTTTCACTTCCTGGCCTTATTCCTGGGACAAAACCACCACTTCTTTTTAGGTCATCGGACATTTTATTTGTTGGAACAGTAATGGCTGTGTAAAAATATGTAAAAACAATAATTAAAAAACCAAATAAAATATTATACCACAATCCAAACATATCAGAAAATGATGTTTGCATCCATTGACCAAACCCAGAATTACCAAATAATTGTCCAATGTAAGCTGGGGCAAACATAATAGCTTGAGCAAAGATTATAGGCATAACTCCAGAAGCATTAAGTCTTAATGGAATATACTGTCTTGAACTTGCTTGATTTTTGTCAAATCCACCTGATGCAGTCCTTCTGGCATACTGAACTGGAACTTGTCTAACGGCTTTGACCAGAAGTACACAAAGAGCAATAACAACAACCCATATAACAAGCTCGATTAAAATAGTAATCGCTCCTCCATTACTTTGAGTAACTCTTGAGGTAAACTCTTGAAAAAATGCTTGAGGGAGAGATGCAATGATACCTACTGTAATAAGTAATGAAATTCCGTTACCGATTCCTTTATCAGTAATTTTCTCACCTAACCACATTGCAAATACACAACCTGTAACTAAAATTATTACTGAAGAAACAACAAAAACTGGTGTTTTACCCATAATAAAAGCACTTTCAGGAACTCCAAGAGCTCCTAAACTATATAAATAGGCAGGTGCCTGAACTACACAAATCAATATTGTTAGCCATCTGGTTATTTGATTGATTGTTTTTCTGCCGCTTTCTCCTTCTTTTTGTAGTTTTTGTAAATAAGGAACTGCAATACCCATTAATTGAACAACAATAGATGCAGAGATATATGGCATTATCCCTAAAGCAAAAACAGATGCATTTGCAAATGCTCCTCCTGTAAAGGCATTTAAAATACCTAAAAGCCCTCCTCCTTGTGTTCTACTTGAAAGTTCAGCTAATTGAACAGAATCAATACCAGGTAATACCACTTGAGCACCTAATCTATATATAGCTAGGAAGAAAAGAGTTATAAAGATTCTATCTCTTAATTCTGTGATTTTCCAAATATTTTTTAATGTTTCAAAAAAACTATACATAATTTATTATATAATTATTGCTTCACCTCCGCTCTTTTCAATTTGTGCTTTGGCACTCTTTGAAAACTTATGAGCTGTTATTTTAATAGCTGTTTTTATTTCTCCGTCTCCTAGAACTTTAATTAGATCATTTTTACTGGCTAAACCATTATCAATAAAACTTTGAATATCCATTGAACCTTTGATCTTTTTATTATCAACTAAAGATTGAATAGTTTGAATATTAACAGCTTGGTATTCTTTTCTATTAATATTGTTGAAACCAAACTTAGGAACTCTTCGTTGTAAAGGCATTTGACCACCCTCAAAACCTAGTTTTTTTGAATATCCAGATCTTGACTTAGCTCCTTTGTGACCTCTTGTAGCAGTTCCTCCTTTTCCAGAACCCTGACCTCTACCTACTCTTTTTTTAGAAGTATGGATAGATCCTTTTTCAGGTGTTAAATTACTTAAATTCATATTTTTTTATTTTACAACAGAAACTAAATGTTTTACCTTATTAACCATACCAATTATATTAGGAGTGTCTTCATGTTCAACAACTTGTCCTATTTTTTTTAAACCCAAGGCCAAAAGTGTTTTCTTTTGATCACCAGGTCTTTTAATTTCACTTCTTATTTTCTTTATCTTAATTTTTGCCATAATTATCCGTTAAAAACTTTTTCTAATGATATTCCTCTTTCCTGAGCAACTGTATTTGCGTTTCTCAATCTTAATAAAGCATCAAAAGTTGCTTTAACAACGTTATGTGGATTTGAAGATCCCTGAGATTTAGATAATACATCTTGAACACCTAAAGATTCAAGAACAGCTCTTACAGCTCCACCTGCAATTACTCCAGTACCCTGTGATGCAGGCTTAATGAAAACTTTGGCACCTCCATGCTTACCTTTTTGTTCGTGTGGAAGCGTAGAATTATGTAATGCAATACGCACTAGATTTTTCTTAGCATCTTCAACTGCTTTAGCAATAGCTGTTGCAACCTCTTTTGATTTACCCAACCCATGTCCAACTACACCATTTTCATCACCAACAACAACAATAGCAGTAAAGCCAAAAGCTCTACCACCTTTGGTTACTTTTGTTACACGTTGAATACTAACTAGTCTATCTTTTAAATCTAGTCCACCTGGTTTAACAAATTCGTTTCTATTATTTTTCATAAATTAAAATTTTAGACCAGCTTCTCTGGCACCTTCTGCTAATGATTTAACTCTACCGTGATATAAATATCCACTTCTATCAAAGCCTATCTTTTCAATTCCAGCCTTAACAGCCTTAGAACCTACAGAAATACCAACCAATTTAGATAACTCAATTTTAGTCTTTTTGTCGTCAGCTATATCCTTATCTCTGGATGAAGCAGAAACTAATGTTTTACCATTTACATCATCAACAATTTGAGCATATATTTCTTTGTTACTTCTAAAAACAGAAAGCCTAGGTCTACTTTCACTTCCAAAGACGTGCTTTCGAATTCTTCTTTTTATTTTATTTCTTTTATTAATCTTAGATAAACTCATTTTATAAAAATTTATGCAGACTTACCTGCTTTTCTACGAATCTCTTCACCAACGTATTTAACACCTTTTCCTTTATAAGGTTCAGGTTTTCTAAAGCTTCTAATTTTTGAAGCTATAGATCCTACTAATTGCTTATCAAACGAAGATAATTTAACAATAGGATTTTTTCCTTTTTCAGAAATAGTCTCAACTTTAACTTCATTAGGAATTTGGAATACAATATTGTGAGAAAAACCAAGTGCTAACTCTAATTTTTGACCTTGATTATTAGCTCTATAACCAACACCTACTAACTCTAGTTCTTTAGTCCATCCTTTTGAAACTCCTTCAATCATATTGAAAAATAAAGCACGGTACAATCCATGTTTAGCTTTTGCAGGCTTTGACTCGTTTTCTCTTTTAAGAGTTAGTGTGTTATCAGTTTGCTCAACTGAAACTAAGTCATATGGCTGAGATAATTCTCCTAACTTTCCTTTCACAGAGAAAAGGTTAGGTTGAATTTCTACTGAAACACCTTCTGGGATTATAATTGGATTATTTCCTATTCTTGACATTTTATTAATTTTAATGTACGTAACAAAGGATTTCTCCTCCTACGTTAGATTGTTTTGCTTTTTTACCAGTCATAAGACCTTTTGAAGTCGATACAATAGCTGTTCCTAATCCGTTTAAAACTCTAGGTAGGCCAATCGAATCTGAATATTTTCTTAAACCAGGCTTGCTAATTCTTTCAAGTTTTTTGATTACAGGTTCCTTTGTGTAAGAATCATACTTTAATGCAATTTTAATACTACCCTGAGTTGAATCATTCTCAAATTTGTAACTTAAAATATAACCTTGATCAAACAATATCTTAGTAATTTCTTTCTTTACATTCGATGCGGGAATTGAAACTACTTTGTGACCAGCACTATTAGCGTTTCTAATTCTTGTTAAATAATCTGCAATTGGATCTGTATTCATTTTAATAATTTATTTTACCAGCTAGCTTTTCTAACTCCTGGGATTAAACCTTTATTTGCCATTTCTCTAAACATCACCCTCGATATACCAAACTGTCTCATATAACCTTTTGGTCTTCCTGTTAGTTTACATCTATTGTGAGCTCTTACAGGTGAAGAATTCTTTGGTAGCTTTTGTAATGCTTCATAATCTCCAGCTTTTTTTAAAGCTTTTCTTTTAACTGCATATTTAGCACACATTTTAGCTCTTTTGACCTCACGGGCCTTCATTGATTCTTTAGCCATAATTAATTCTTTTTAAATGGTAAACCTAGTTCTGTTAATAATGATTTAGCTTCTTTATCAGTTTTCGCACTAGTAACGAATGTGATATCCATTCCAGAAATTTTATTTACTTTATCTATATCAATTTCAGGAAAAATAATTTGCTCAGTAACACCAAGGTTATAGTTACCTCTTCCATCAAAACCAGAAGCTTTTATTCCTTGAAAATCACGAACTCTAGGAAGAGCTGTAGTAATTAATCTATCTAAAAACTCGTACATTCTTTCAGATCTTAATGTTACTTTTGCTCCAATTGGCATTCCCTTTCTTAATTTGAAAGTAGCAACGTCCTTTTTTGAAAGTGTTGCAATAGCCTTTTGACCAGAAATAGTTGATAATTCCTCTATTGCATGATCGATTAATTTTTTATCAGCGACAGCACCACCAACTCCTTTACTAATTACTATTTTTTGAAGCTTTGGAACCATCATTACATTACTGTAAGAATATTCTTCCTTAAGAGAAGAAACAATTCTTTCATTAAATTCTTTTTTTAATCTAGGTTGGTAACTCATAATTAAATTATTTCATCAGATTTTAACGCAATTCTATTCTTTACACCATCAGTTGTTTTATATCCAACTCTAGTTGTCTCACCTTTAGATGTAAGTAGGGACAAATTAGAAATATGAATTGGAGCTTCTTGTTCAGTAATACCTCCTTTTGGATTTTGTGAACTTGGTTTATTATGCTTTTTTACCATATTTACTCCCTCAACAATTGCTAAGTTTTTTGACTTAAACAATTTAGATATCTTACCTTCAGAACCCTTGTGGTCTCCAGCTAAAACTCTTACTTGATCTCCAGTTTTTAATTTAATTTTTATCATAATTATAAAACTTCAGGTGCTAGTGAAACTATTTTCATAAACTTTTTATCTCTAAGCTCTCTTGCAACCGGCCCAAATACACGAGTTCCTCTCATTTCGCCAGCAGCGTCTAATAATACACAAGCATTATCATCAAATCTTATGTATGATCCATCTTTTCTTCTTACTTCTTTTTTGGTTCTAACCACTACTGCAGTTGAAACTTGTCCTTTTTTAACCGTACCGTTAGGAGTTGAGTGCTTTACAGTAATAACTATCTTATCACCAACAGAAGCATATCTTCTTTTTGTTCCTCCCAAAACTCTAATAGTAAGTACTTCTTTTGCACCAGTATTATCAGCAACAGTTAATCTTGATTCTTGTTGTACCATTATTTAGCTCTTTCTAAAATTTGAACAAGTCTCCAGCATTTTGACTTACTTAGAGGTCTTGTTTCCATTATTTTTACTGTATCTCCAATATTACACTCGTTTTCTTGATCGTGTGCAATATATTTTTTAGTCTTTAAAACGAATTTTCCATACATTGGATGCTTAACCTTATTAACTTCAGAAACAACAATAGATTTCTCCATTTTGTTACTAGTAACAATTCCAATTCTTTCTTTTCTTAAATTTCTTTTTTCCATTTCTAAAGTTTTATTCTTGAATAGACCTTACAGTTAATTCAGTATTAATTCTTGCAATAGTTCTTCTTAAATTTTTGATTTGCATAGGATTTTCAATTGGAGAAATTGCATGAGTCATTTTTAAATCAGAAAGTTCTTTCTGAAAAGAAACTAACTTTTCGTTTAACTCGTCAATTGATAATTCTTTAACTTCTTTTTGTTTCATTTTATAAATTTATGCTTGATAATCTCTTGCAATTATAAACTTTGTTTTAACTGGAAGTTTTTGAGCAGCCAATCTTAATGCTTCTTTAGCAACGTCAATTGGAACACCAGAAACTTCGAACATTATTCTACCAGGCTTAACAACAGCTACAAAATATTCCGGAGCACCTTTACCTTTACCCATTCTTACTTCTAATGGTTTTTTAGTAATAGGCTTGTCTGGAAATATTTTTATCCACAGTTGACCTTCACGCTTCATATATCTCGTAGCAGCAATACGTGCAGCTTCAATTTGTCTTGATGTTAAAAAACATGCATCAAGAGATTTAATCCCAAACATTCCGTTGGAAAGTACATGACCTCTTTGTGAAAGACCCTTCATTCGGCCTTTCTGCATTTTTCTAAATTTTGTTCTTTTCGGTGATAACATTTATACTTTATATTAAATTATCTTCTTCTTTGTTTTCTTCCTTTGTTTCCTCCTTTTGATTTTGCTGATTTTAAGCTTAAACCAACTAATGGAGACAATTCTCTCTTCCCATACACTTCTCCTTTCATAATCCACACTTTTATACCTAATTTCCCGTATGTAGTTTGAGCTTCAACTTGAGCATAATCAATATCAGCTCTAAAAGTTGATAATGGTATTCTTCCTTCTTTATAAGATTCTGAACGTGCCATTTCTGCACCATTTAATCTACCGGAAATTTGAACTTTAATACCTTCAGCATTCATTCTAATTGAAGCAGCTATAGCCATTTTAATTGCTCTACGATAAGAAATTCTACTTTCAATTTGTCTAGCAATACTAGCACCGACTAATTGGGCCTCTAACTCAGGACGTTTAATTTCAATAATATTCAATTGAACTTCCTTTCCAGATATTTTCTTAAGTTCTTCTTTTAATTTATCAACTTCTTGTCCAGCTTTTCCGATTATAATTCCTGGTCTTGCAGTTGTTATAGTTAACGTGACTAATTTGAGTGTTCTTTCAATAATAACTCTTGAAACACTGGCTTTAGACAATCTCGCAAAAACGTAATTTCTTAACTTCTGGTCTTCAGCAAGCTTATCACCATAGTCGTTTCCTCCGTACCAATTAGATTCCCATCCTCTAATTATACCTAACCTATTACCTATTGGATTTGTTTTTTGTCCCATATTAACTATCTATTGTATTTTTTGATCCTAATATTAAAGTAACGTGATTTGAACGTTTTCTAATTCTATGTGCTCTTCCTTGTGGAGCAGGTCTTAATCTTTTTAACATACCAGCGCTGTCTACTCTAATTTCTTTCACAAACAAATTAGCTTCCTCAACATCAGAATCTTCATTTTTAGCTTGCCAATTTGAAATGGCTGACATTAAAAGTTTTTCTAGCTTGTTAGATGCTTCTTTCTGACTAAACTTTAAGATTGTTAAAGCCATTTCAACTTTTTTTCCTCTTACTGAATCAGCAACAATTCTCATTTTTCTAGGAGAAGTTGGGCAGTTATTAAGTTTTGCAAAAGCAACTTCTTTTTTTGCTTCCTTAATCTTTTCAGCACTTTGTCTTTTTCTTAATCCCATTGCAAATTAAATTATTTCTTTCCTTTGTTTTTAGCTCCAGCATGACCACGGAACGAACGAGTTGGAGAAAACTCTCCAAGCTTATGACCCACCATATTTTCTGTTATATATACAGGGACAAATTGACGTCCATTATGAACAGCAATTGTTTGACCTACAAAATCAGGGATAATCATAGAAGCTCTAGACCATGTCTTAACAACAGTTTTTTTATTTGAATCCAGATTTCTCTGAACTTTCTTTATCAAACTATAATGGACATAAGGTCCTTTCTTTAGTGAACGTGCCATTTATTTCTTTTTTCTTTCAATTATATATTTATTACTCGCTTTTTTCTTGTCTCTAGTTCTAAACCCTTTAGCAGGAATACCATTTTTAGATCTTGGGTGACCACCAGACGCTCTACCTTCACCACCACCCATTGGATGATCAACAGGGTTCATTGCAACTGGACGAGTTCTTGGTCTTCTACCCAACCAACGCTTTGAACCAGCTTTTCCGAATACCGTTAACTGATGATCGGAATTTGAAACAGACCCAACAGTTGCATAACATGTTGAAAGTATCATTCTTGTTTCACCAGAGGGTAATTTAACAGTTACAAATTTTCCATCTTTTGCCATTAATTGAGCAAAAGAACCAGCACTTCTAGCAATAGCAGCACCTTTTCCGGGACGCATTTCAATGCATGAAATTATAGTACCAAGAGGAATATCAGAAAGTGGCATGCAATTTCCAACATCAGGGGATTTTTTTAAACCTGAAACAACTTTATCTCCAACTTTTAAACCTTTAAGTGCAACTATATACCTTTTTTCATTATCGTCAAATTTTGTTAAAGCTATAAATGCAGATCTGTTTGGATCATACTCAATCGATAAAACTTCAGCAACATCATTATGACGATTTCTTTTGAAGTCAATAATTCTATATCTTTTTTTATGACCACCACCGATGTATTTCATAGTCATTTTACCCTGGCTATTTCTTCCTCCAGTACGTTTCTTTGGAGCAAGTAAACTCTTTTCAGGCTTGTTGGTTGTAATAGTGTCATATCCATTAACAACTCTTCCTCTTTGTCCCGGCGTAATCGGCTTTAGCGCTTTAACTGACATTATCTAATATTTTAAAGTTTGTTATAAAAATCAATGGTATCACCTTCAGAAATTTGAACTACAGCTTTTTTTGTAGTTACAGACTTCCCTCTTTGAATACCTGTTTTAGTATATCTTGTTCTTCTTTCAGCACCATATCTCATGGTTCTAACTTTATCTACAGAAACACCATATGTTTCTTCAACTGCTTTTTTTATTTGAACCTTATTTGCATTAGTATCAACTAAAAAAGTAAACCTATTTTTTAATTCACTATCAGCAGTAGCTTTTTCTGTAATAACTGGTTTAAGTAAAATATTCATACTAACTTAAATTTGATTCAATTTGTTCTAATGAGCTTTCCAGGAAAATTAAATGTTGAGCATTCATAATACTATATGTACTTATTTCAGAATTAGTTACAACATTACTTTTTTCTAAATTTCTTGATGATAGATAAACATTCTTATTAACCCCACCTAAAACAAATAAGGCTTTTTTATCATTTAACCCTAAAGCACTGATAATATCAGTAAATGATTTAGTTTTTGGAGTTTTAAAGTCGAAATCTTCAACAACTGAGATTGCTTTGTCTTTCATTTTTATACTTAACGCAGACTTTCTAGCTAATCTCTTTACATTTTTATTTAATTTTTGAGAATAAGATCTGACTCTAGGGCCAAAAATCGTTCCACCACCTCTAAACAATGGATTCTTGATACTACCTGCTCTGGCAGTACCTGTTCCTTTTTGTTTTTTAATTTTTCTTGTACTCCCAGTAATTTCAGCTCTTTCTTTAGTTTTATTTGTTCCCTGACGATTATTTGCCAAGTATCTTTTAACGTCTAAATAAACAGCATGATCATTTGGAGTTACTTCAAAAATAGATTTTGAAAGTTCTACCGATCTTCCAGTTTCTTTACCTTTTATGTTTAATACAGATAATTTCATTATTTTCTAATTATTACATAAGAGTTTTTGTGTCCTGGGACACATCCTTTAAGTACAAGTAAGTTCTTTTCAGAAACTACTTTTAAAACTCTTAAGTTTTGTACTGTAACTTTTTCATTACCCATTCTACCTGCCATTCTCATACCTTTAAAAACTCTTGCAGGATATGAAGCAGCACCGATAGAACCTGGAGCTCTTAATCTGTTATGTTGACCATGTGTTGCTTGACCAACTCCAGCAAAACCATGTCTCTTAACAACACCTTGGAATCCTTTACCTTTAGAATTTCCAGAAACATCAACAAATTCACCTTCAGTAAAATGATCAACAGAGATTGAGTCACCTAAATTCAGTTCTTGATCAAAGTTTTGGAATTCAACTAGCTTATATTTAGCTGAAGATTTTGATTTTGAGAAATGACCTGCCTCAGACTTGTTTGAATGTTTTTCGTTTTTATCATTAAAACCTAATTGAACAGCATTATAACCATCTACTTCATTAGTTTTAATTTGAGTAACGACACAAGGACCAGCCTCAATGACAGTACAGGGAATATTTTTCCCTTTATCGTCAAATATACTTGTCATTCCTATTTTTTTTCCTATCAACCCGGACATTGCTTTTTATTTTTTAAATTATACTTTAATTTCAACCTCAACTCCACTTGGAAGTTCTAACTTCATTAAAGCGTCAATTGTTTTTGATGAAGAACTATATATATCTAAAAGTCTTTTGTATGAAGACAATTGAAATTGTTCTCTTGATTTTTTGTTTACATGAGGTGATCTCAACACAGTGAAAATTTTCTTGTGTGTTGGTAAAGGTATTGGACCTGTTACAATAGCCCCAGTAGTCTTAACAGTCTTTACGATTTTCTCGGCAGACTTGTCAACCAAATTGAAGTCGTATGATTTTAATTTTATTCTAATTTTTTGACTCATTGTATTGGTATTATTCGTTATCTCCTTTTATTGATTTAATTACCTGTTCTGAAACATTTTGTGGAGTTGCTGCATAGTGGTCAAACTCCATAGTTGATGTCGCACGACCTGAACTTAATGTTCTAAGTGCAGTAACATAACCAAACATTTCAGAAAGAGGAACTTGTGCTTTAACTACTTTTGATCCTGCTCTATCATCCATACTATTTACTTGACCTCTTCTTCTATTTAAATCACCAACAACATCACCCATATTTTCTTCAGGGGTTAAAACCTCTAATTTCATAATTGGTTCCATTATTACGGATTTAGCTTGTTTAGCAGAATTTTTAAATCCTAACTTAGCCGCAAGCTCAAATGAAAGGGAATCAGAATCAACAGCATGAAAAGAACCGTCTTTTAAAGTGACCTTCATTGCATCCATTTCAAACCCAGCTAAAGGACCATTTTTCATTGCTTCTTTAAATCCTTTTTCAACAGATGGAATGAATTCTCTTGGAATATTACCACCTTTAATAAGATTGATAAATTCTAAACCTGACTTACCATCCTCTGCTGGTTCAATTGTAAATACTATATCTGCGAACTTTCCTCTACCACCTGATTGTTTTTTATAAACCTCACGGTGATTAGCTTGAGCAGTTATAGCTTCTTTGTATTCAACTTGTGGCTGACCTTGGTTAACCTCAACTTTAAATTCTCTTTTTAGCCTATCTACAAGAATATCTAGGTGTAACTCACCCATTCCAGAAATAATAGTCTGACCAGATGCTTCATCAGTTTTTACTTGGAAAGTAGGATCTTCTTCGGCTAACTTACCAAGCGCCATACCAAGTTTATCTACATCTGCTTTTGTTTTAGGTTCAACAGCAATACCAATTACCGGATCAGGAAACACCATGCTTTCTAAAACAATAGGACTTTTTTCTGCAGATAATGTATCACCTGTCTTAATGTCTTTAAAACCAACAGCTGCTCCGATATCTCCAGCCTCAATTAAAGGAATAGAGTTTTGTTTATCAGCATGCATTTGGAAAATTCTTGAAATACGTTCTTTATTGCCAGATCTATTGTTTAATACATATGATCCTGCATCAAGTTTTCCTGAATAAACTCTGAAAAAAGCTAATCTACCAACATAAGGATCTGTAGCAATTTTAAAAGCCAAAGCTGAAAATGGTTCACTGACAGATGGTTTTCTTTCAATTTCATTATCTGTTTTGGGGTCAGTTCCTATAATTGCTTCTTTATCAAGTGGAGATGGTAAATATCTACACACAGCATCTAGAAGAAATTGAACACCTTTATTTTTAAAAGCAGAACCACAAATCATAGGTATGATACTCATATCTTGTGTAGCTTTTCTAAGAGCTTCATGTACTTCTTCTTCAGTAATTGAATCAGGGTCTTCAAAGAATTTTTCTAATAAAGCGTCATCATATTCAGCAACCGCTTCAATTAGGTTAGCTCTATATTCCTCAACCTCGTCTTTCATATCATCAGGAATATCAATAACATCAAAGGTTGCTCCCATTTTTTCTTCATGCCAAACAATAGCTTGGTTTTTAACTAGATCAACAATACCTTTAAAATTATCCTCTTCTCCAATTGGAAGAACAATAGGTACTGCATTAGATTTCAGCATATCTTTAATTTGGTTACAAACATTTAAAAAGTTTGAACCTTGTCTATCCATTTTATTAACAAATCCCATTCGAGGAACCTTGTAATTATCAGCTAATCTCCAGTTAGTTTCAGATTGAGGTTCAACACCATCAACAGCACTAAATAAAAATACTAAACCATCAAGAACTCGAAGTGATCGATTTACTTCAACAGTAAAGTCAACGTGACCAGGAGTATCAATAATATTAAAATGGTATGGTTTAGAATCAGGTAATTTTTCACCTTGGTTTGTAGGAAAATCCCATGTACAAGTTGTGGCAGCAGATGTAATTGTAATTCCTCTTTCTTGTTCTTGTTCCATCCAATCCATTGTTGCAGCACCATCATGTACTTCACCAATCTTATGACTAACACCAGTATAAAAAAGTATACGTTCTGTTGTAGTTGTTTTACCTGCATCAATGTGAGCAGCAATACCAATGTTTCTTGTATATTTTAAATCTCTTGCCATTTTAAATTAAAATCTAAAGTGTGAAAATGCTTTATTAGCCTCTGCCATCTTGTGAACATCTACTCTTTTTTTAACAGCAGCACCCTCTTCTTTTTCAGCTGCAAGTATTTCAGATGCAAGCTTGAGAGCCATAGATTTTTCATTTCGTTTTCTAGCATATGAAATCAACCATTTCATAGCCATTGAAATTTTTCTATCAGGTCTGATTGGCATTGGAATTTGAAAAGTTGCTCCACCTACTCTTCTACTTCGAACTTCTACGTGGGGCATGACGTTAGATAAACCGTCCTTCCAAACTTGAAGTGCAGTTTTTTCGTCATTTTGTTTCTTTTCTTCTATGATGTCGATTGCATCATAAAATATTTTAAAGGCTGTGGATTTTTTACCACTCCACATTAAGTTGTTGACAAATCTAGTAACAAGTTGATCATTAAACCTTGAATCTGGTAGTAATGGTCTTTTCTTTGCCTTACTTTTTCTCATTTATTTCAGTTTTTGAGAGGTTCAATAATATATTGAACGTCATCAGTTAATAATTTATTTTTTCGGACGCTTTGCTCCGTATTTTGATCTTCGTTGTAATCTTCCTTCAACACCAGCAGTATCTAAAGCACCTCTAACAATATGGTATCTTACACCAGGAAGATCTTTTACTCTACCTCCTCTAACAAGTACTATTGAGTGCTCTTGTAAATTATGACCTTCACCTGGAATATATGCATTAATTTCTGTTCCATTTGTTAATCTGACCCTAGCTACTTTTCTCATAGCTGAGTTAGGTTTTTTAGGTGTTGTTGTATAAACTCTCGTGCAAACACCTCTTTTTTGAGGACAAGAAACTAAGGCAGCAGACTTACTTTTTTTAGTAATCTTTTTTCTTCCTTTTCTCACTAACTGCGATATTGTAGGCATAATTTGTATTTACTTTTCCCTTATTTGGGCGTGCAAATGTAATTTAATTTTACAATTAATCAAACAGATAGACTAAAAAATATTTAAAATTTTAAGGTTTAAAGTATACCTATTATATATGTCCTTTCATAATTAACAAAATTGATTATTCAAAAAAAACCGTGTAAACCATCAAAATGTTAAGAATTTAACAAAAAAAATAGAATAGTTATAAATAGAGTTCTTGGGGAAATAATTTTAAAAACCTTTTATTAAATACTCAAAAATCATCATATATAACCATATGAAATAATAAATATGATATTTTTGATATACAAAAATTATTAAATTGTTAATAATTATGTGATTTAAATAAATATATATCAATATTTGTGTTTTTTTTTAATTATACGTTGGTTTATTAACTTTTTATTAACATTTTTGCAGATCAAATAATAATTAACAAAATATGAAAACAAATTTATTAAAGTTTTTAACGTTATCTTTTATGATAATGTTTCAATGGAGTTTTGCACAGAAAAGTGTTTCTGGTACTGTTTCTGACAGTGCTGGGGTTCCTCTTCCTGGTGCAACTGTCCTTGTTGATGGTACATCTAATGGTGTGACTACTGACTTTGATGGTGTTTATTCTATTATGGCAAATGAAGGTGATGTACTTTCAGTAAGCTATGTAGGATTTACAACTCAAAAAGTAACTGTTGGAGCTTCTGCTACTCTAAATGTAACACTTGCTGCAGACAACGCGCTTGAAGAAGTTGTTGTTACTGCACTTGGTATTACTAGAGAAGCAAAATCTTTAGGTTATGCACAACAAAAGGTAGAAGGTTCTGCTTTAACTAAAACTAAGCAACTTGATTTTAAAACAGCTCTTGCTGGTAAAGTTGCAGGTGTTCAGGTTATTTCTGGAACAAGTTCAACTTTTGAACCAAGTGCTATTAGACTTAGAGGTGAGCAAGATGTATTATACGTTGTAGATGGTATTAAAATGTCTTCTACTGATATTAATACTGATAACATAGACAACATTACTGTACTTAAAGGTGCTGCTGCAACTGCATTATATGGTTCAGAAGCAAGAAGTGGTGTAATTGTAATTACTTCTAAAAAAGCACAAGCTGGTGAAACTTACATTTCTGTAGATCACAACACTGTTGCTTCTACAATTAGTAGATTACACCCTTACCAAAATGAGTACGGTGGTGGATACGATCAAGCATGGGATACTTTTTCTTATAATCCTGCTACTGACCCTGCGTCGTGGGCAGCATTCCAAGGACAAAATATTCCTTACTACGCAGCTGATGAATCTTGGGGACCTAGATTAGATGGTACTTTAGCTCGTCACTGGGATTCATGGATTCCTAATCACCCAAATTTTGGTGAATTAAGACCTTGGTCACCGAATCCTAACAACATTAAGAATTTCTTCGAAACAGGAGTTACTTCAACTACAAGTGTTTCTTTTGGAAAAGGTGGTGAAGATTATAGCTTCAGAGCAACTGGACGTGCTACACAAGCAACGCTTCCAGTTCCTAATGCTGCAAGAGACACCTATGATGTTAACATTAATGGATCAGTTGATCTTTCTGATAAACTAACTATGTATTCTGCATTAAATGCAAGAATTCAAAACACTGACAACTACGTTAGCAGTGGATACGGAAGTTTACAGTCAAACTTCAGCCAGTGGTGGCAAAGACAGCTAGATATGGATAGACTAAAGAATAACTATCACTATGAAGGTGCTTTTTATACTTGGAATAGAAGATCTGCTAGAAATGCACGTCCACAGTATTGGGATGCTCCTCACTACGAGCAGTACCAAAATACTAACAACAACGAAAATTCTACATATTCTGGAAACTTCGGATTTAACTATGATATTATGGATGGATTATCTGCTAATATTGAAGTTAACAGAAGAGCTTACAACAGAACTAGTTGGAATAGAGGTTACATTGGTGTAAATACATTAAGTACTCAAGCTTCTTATGGAGAAGGTTCTTTTGTTTCTGAACAAAATGAATTGAGAGCTAGATTAAATTACTCTAAAGCTATTACATCTAACTTTGATGTAAATGCTATCGTTGGTTACGGAGCTAGACAGTACAGATCAATTAGTACAAGTGCTTCTACATCTGGTGGTTTAGCAATTCCTGATTTCTATACTATTGCTAACTCTAAGGACAAGCCTAGCTACTCTACTTATAGAACTAACAATAGCGGTAGATCAGCATACGCATCTGTATCTCTAGGATATGACAGCATGTTATATTTAGACGGTTCTTACCGTTTTGACTGGAGTTCTACTGCAGATTCAATGAATAACAGAATTGAAACATACTCAGTAACGGGTAGTTTCTTATTTGATAAATTATTAGATCTTGATGGTGTTAGTTTCGGTAAATTAAGAGCAAGTTACGCTGAAGCTCCTATTTTCCCTGGAACTTACGCTACAAGTCCAACATATTCATCAGGTACAGCATATGGATCACTTGCATCACTTGCTGTTCCAAATACTCTAGCCAATCCACAATTAACGGGTGGTATGAGAGTTGAAACTGAATTTGGACTTGAAATGAGATTCCTAGATAATAGATTAGGATTTGACTTTACTTACTTTGATAGAGAAGATTCTAAATTACCAGTAGCAGTTACTGCTGCAGGTGGTACTGGATATACTGGACTTAGTGTAAATTCAAAAATTACTTCTTCAACTGGTGTTGAGGTTATGGTTTCAGGTACGCCAATTCTTACTGATGATTTAAGATGGGATGTTTCTGTTAACTTCGCTACATTAGAAAAAATGGTAGATTTCATTTACCCTGGTATTGAAAGAAATATACTTAACTCATGGTTATCATGGTCAAGTATGGACCTTCAAGAAATTGTTGGTGAAGAGTGGGGAATGTTATATGGAAGAAAAAGGTTAAAAGATGATAATGGAAACTGGGTATACTACGCAAGTGGTAACCACAGATATGAAAACAACCAATTATTAGGTAATATTATGCCGGACTACACTGGTGGTATTACTTCTAACTTAACTTACAAGAATTGGGATTTAGCAATTGGTATTGATTTCCAAGAAGGTGGTTTATACCACTCTGTAACAGACATGTTCTCAATGGGAGCTGGTCTACACGAGTATACTGCTGGTCTTAACGACAAAGGAAATCCTAAAAGAGATCCTGTAAGTGCGGGTGGTGGTATTCACCAAGTAGGTGTATATGCTGATGGATCTGTTGCTGATTTCTATAGAGATCCTAACAGCTGGGCATGGGGTAACTGGACTAGAGATGATCTTTGGTTAGTTGATGCTTCATTCGTTAAATTAAGACAAGTAAGACTTGGTTACACATTTGATGGTGATAAACTATCAAATACTCCATTCACTGGAATTAATGTAGCATTAATTGGAAACAATTTAGCTATACTTTCAGAAACAACTGATTGGGGTGATTACAGAGGAGCAAAAACTCCTGGTTTAGATCCTTCTGAACTTGGTAGTGGATGGTCTGGTAGTAATTACGCTAGTGAGGGTGGTCAGTTGCCATCAGCAAGATCAGTTGGTCTTAACGTAAGCCTTAAATTCTAATTATAAATTATTATAAATAATGAAAACACAAATTCAAAAAATAATCGGACTGTTAACAATAAGTAGCTTATTGTTCGTGTCCTGTGAAAATGTAGACTTTGGGGATGAAAATTTAAACCCAAACGCAATTTCTAAAGCCAACACTGGTGCGCTTATCACAAGTGCAATGAGAAATCTTCCAGGGCTTGTGAGTGATGTGAATCCTTTATTATTATCTCAGCAAGTTTCTGAGATTACATATAATGAAGACTCATGTTATGAAACAATCCAATGGAATTTCGACGGTTTTTACACTGGTCCATTAATGGACTTACAAACCGTTATTAACCTTAACAATTCTGAGAATGCTTCTGACTATTCATCGTCAGGTTCTGTAGGAATGCAAAAAGGTGTAGCGCATCTATTAAAAGTTTACATGATGCAAGTTATGACAGATAGATGGGGTGCAATACCTTACTCTGAAGCTCTTCAGGGAGTTGATAACTTAAAGCCTAAGTTTGATGACCAATCAGCTATTTATGCTGGTTTACTTGCTGAAATTGATGCAGCATTAGGTTTCTTAGATGGTGGTGGTCTTTCAGGAGACTTCATGTTTAATGGTAATGCTGCTAAATGGAGACAGTTTGGTAATACTATGAAAATGGTTATGGCTATGAGAATGGCTGATGTTGACCCAGGTACTGCTCAAGCTAAGTTCAAAGAAGCTATCGCTGGTGGTGTATTAACTAGTAATGCTGATAACATGCATTACCCATATACTGTAGCTGATGATAATGATAACCCATGGCAAGATAGATTTCAATCTAGAGAAGACTTTGCTGCTAGTGATGTAATGGTAGACCATTTATTTGCAAACAGTGATCCTAGATTAGCTAAGTATGCTGCTCCTGTTGTAAGTGCAACTGGAGATACATCTAAAATCGACTATGTTGAATACGGTGGAAACACATATGCTGGTATGCCTTATGGAGTATTAAACCCTGGTATATTACAAACTAGAATTTCATTCTTACCTTCTGCTGTCATTTACGACGGTACAAACGCTGGTGGTATGATTTTCTCATATGCTCAAGTATGTTTCTCATATGCAGAAGCTCACTTAAGAGGATGGACTGGTTTAGCTGGTGATGCTCAAACATGGTATGAATTAGGTATTGCTGCTTCTCATGCACAATGGGGTGTTGCATCTGCTGATGCTGCTGCTTACCTTGCTTCAGTTGCTCCTGTTTCTATGGAAACAATGGCTACTGAAAAGTGGGTTGCTCTATACATGCAAGGATACGAATCATGGTCAGAGTGGAGAAGATTGGATTATCCAGTTTTAACTCCTGCAACTGATGCTTTAACAGGAACTGGAATTCCAGTTAGATATGGTTACGGTGCTAGAACTGCTAGTGCTAACAAAGCTAACCATGATGCTGCTGTAGCAAAAATATCAGGTTACAGTCAAGATTCAAAAGTATGGTGGGATACTAAATAATTTTAGTAATTCACTCTATATATAAAAAAGCGCTCTTTGGAGCGCTTTTTTTATGGATCAATATATAAGATAGAGAAAAATATAAATTAAACTTTATATCTATCTTAGAGGTCAAATCTATAAAAAAATAAAATGAAAAAAATTATAATATCAATATTTATTCTAACTATATCATTTACATATAACTATGGACAAGACTACGGAATAGGTAGCGTTACAACAGATGACTTATTTAGTGGTGGTAATGTTGTATTAAGAAAATTAATGAAAAGAGATTACAGTGAGGCCGAAGGCTCGCCTTATCTCAATGAGGAGTTCACAAAAGGTAAAATTGTTTTCAATAACGGAAAAGAGTACGATGTTTTAACTAGACTCAATGTTGGAACTCAAAAATTTGAAATAAAAAAGAATTTTAATTCTCCAGCGTCACTAATAGACATTAATAAATCTGTTACTGTTCAAATGAACAATAAAAACTACAACCTTCACTCTATTAATTTGAATAATGAGCAGATTCTAGCAATTCTTGAAAATTGCATTGAGTTAGAGAACATCTCTTTATATTATTTTCCTAAAAAAGTAATAAAAATGCCGGTAGAAACTGGTGCTGCTGCTCCTACAACTGGTTTTTCCAAAACACCAAAACCTAAATGGGCAGAAGCCAGTGAATTTTTAATTTTAAAAGACAATAATTGGTATTCCGTTCCAAATTCGTTTAAAAAATTAGTTTCAATGAATATTTTTGACTCGAAGCTTTTAAAAAAATATAAAAAATCTAATAAATTAAATATCAAGAAAAAAGAAAGTTTGATAAAAATGGTAACCTACTTTAACTCTATTTAATGCATAAAGAAAAAGAAACCTTAATTTTTGGGATTAGAGCTATTATTGAAGCTTTAGATTCTGAAAAGTCCCTAAATAGAGTTTTTATTCAAAGAGGTTTAAATAACAAAAATGGATTTGAACTTATTAAAAAACTAAATAAAAAATCCATTGAAATCTCTTACGTTCCAATAGAAAAACTAAACAGACTTACACCTAAAAATCATCAAGGCGTTGTAGCTACGATATCCCCGATAGATTTTTTATCTATAGACGATTTAAGTAATTTAATTAACTCCAATTCAGAGAATTTATCAATACTTATTTTAGATCAATTATCAGATGTTCGAAATTTTGGTGCTATAGTCAGAACTGCTGAATGCACTGGTGTAGATTGTATTGTTATTCAATCTAGTGGTAGTGCTCCAGTCAATGGAGATACAATTAAAACATCCTCTGGTGCAATTTTCAACGTCCCTATTTGTAAAGTTTCTCACATAAAAGATGCTATTTTTCTATTAAAACAACACGATATCAAAGTTTATGGTGCTTCAGAAAAGTCTGAAAAAGATATCTATGAAACAAATTTTAATAATAGACAGGCCATTATCATGGGCTCTGAGGGAAAAGGCTTATCAAACTCGGTTATAAACTTATGTGATCACCTGATTAAGATTCCATTGTACGGTAAAATCGAATCCCTTAATGTTTCAGTAGCTTGTGGCACCATTCTTTATGAGATGGTTAGACAAAAAAACTACTAATTAAAGAATTTCTTTTAATTCAATTAGATCATTTATTACAATACAACTGTTGTGAAGAGCTTGATTATTTGAATTTAAGTGAATAGCCTCAAATCCATTGTTTAGAGCTCCTAAAATATCTGCCTCATAATTATCACCTATCATTAAGCAATCCTTTAAACTACTAGCATTAGATTTATTATAGGCATTTTGAAAGATTTTTGAATGTGGCTTTTTTACACCAACAGATTCAGAATCAATAATACAATCGAAATACTTATCTAATCCGGAATTAATAATTTTTGAATGTTGTACTTTATGAAATCCATTTGTAATTATGTGTAATTTATATTTAGGATACAAATAATCTAAAATGGTAACTGCGTTGTTAAATAAAAAATTATTATCAGGAAGATGTTTAATATAGTTCTCAGATATTTTATCAATTATTGTATCGCTAACTTCAATATTTAATTTCTCGAAAGTCATCTTTAACCTATTGTATCTTAAATATTGTTTTGTAATCTTCTCATCTCGGTAAAGGTCCCATAAAGAAAAATTTATTGGCATGTATATCTTTAAAAAATGTTCGAGACTTACATTCAAATCATATTTTTTTATCAAGAACTTAAAAGTAAGGGATGAGTTTTTTTCAAAATCCCAAAGAGTATGATCTAAATCAAAAAAAATATGTTTAATATTTTTCATTGGCTATTCTTGACAAGGTCTTTTATTTCATCTAAGTTCAAGGAAGCATAATTTCCTGAACTCATAAATAATAAATTAGAATTTACATATTCCTGTTCTTTTAAAAAACTCTTTAAAAGATTTGAATTAGAAAACACAATCAAATTATTATCATTAAATGCATTTTTAATTTTAGTTTCAGAAATATTTTTTAATCCTTTTTTTTCTACAGCAATAGGATCATAAAATAGAATTTTTATGTCTGCACTTTCAAGAGTATCTCTATATTCACCAATAAAATTTTCATTTAAACTACTAAATGTATGTAGTTCTAAAAGTGTAATCAGTTTTCTATTTTTAAATTGATTTTTTATGGCTTTTGTAGTTGCCTTTACCTTACTTGGTGAGTGAGCAAAGTCCTTAAAAAAAGCCCTGTCATCTTCTAATAATAATGGCTCTAATCTTTTATCGGCACCCTCAAATGTGATTATAGATTGATTAAATTCTTCTTCATGAACCCCCATGAGTTGACAAATCAGCTTAGCCCCAGAAAGATTACTTAAGTTATGTTCTCCAAATATTTTTAAAGGTAGATCGCCCTCATCAGTGTATAAATAGGAAATCCCATTTTCTATAAAATGATTTGGGACATAATACCCTAATTTTCTTAAAGAATTACTACAATTTAACACCATTTCACTAAGTGCTGAGTCTGTCTGATTATAAACAATAACACCCCCTGAGATTATTGTATCTAAAAAAATTTCAAATTGTTTCGAATATTCTTCTTTAGATGGAAAAACATTAATATGATCCCATGAAATTCCACTTAATAATGCTATGTTAGGTTTGTATAAATGAAACTTAGGTCTTCTATCTATTGGTGATGAAAGATATTCATCTCCTTCAAGCAAGATAAAATCATTTTCTTCAGTCAAGTGAACCATAGTTTCAAACCCTTTTAATTGAGCTCCAACCATATAATCAACTGAAATACCATTATTACTAAGCACATGTAATACCATTGCTGTTATTGAAGTTTTACCATGACTGCCACCTATGACAACTCTTGTTTTTTCTTTTGACATTTCATAAATAAATTCTGGATATGAATATATTTTTATTGACTTTTTCTTTGCCTCTTGAAGTTCAAGGTTATCTTCTTTTGCGTGCATTCCAAGGATAACACAATCAATGTCATCAGAAATCCTAGACCTATCCCACCCTATCTTTTCGGGATGCAGACCATACTTTTTTAATCTAGATTTTGAAGGTTCAAATATTGAATCATCACTACCTGTAACATTGTAACCTTTTAAATGTAGTGCGATTGCTAGATTATGCATCGCACTCCCCCCTATGGCAATAAAGTGAACTTTCATAAACTACTAAAATTCTAATTTAAATGTCTTCATTTAATACTTTCCACATTAAATCTTTAACTTGGATTAAACCAATATTAGAAACAGATGAAATAAATTCAAAAGGAACATCTTTAATTTTATTTGAAATATTTTTTTTGATCTTACTTGTTTGTTTTTCATCTAATAAATCTGATTTAGAGATAGCTATAAGTCTTTGCTTATCAAGAAGTTCAGGGTTGTATTTTTTTAATTCGTTTAATAAAACTT
>Ga0222716_10000190_pt1 | contig 50833 bp, 35 predicted proteins | sample C33_13DmetaG_FD_165044 | JGI IMG/M metagenome (GOLD analysis project Ga0222716, IMG submission 165044) | Estuarine water microbial communities from San Francisco Bay, California, United States - C33_13D | ecosystem: Environmental > Aquatic > Marine > Unclassified | place: USA: California... | reverse complement strand
ATTGTTCTTCACGACGCAAGACTGTCATAAAGTCGAAGATGTATTTCTTAACCTCGTTGAGGTGATTGTTAACATCCATTCCACGGTCCAACATCTCTTGAGTGTCAGATAGGTTGGATGCCACTCTCATCAATACATCAGTGGTTTTCAACATTTCAGCTGGTAGGAATTCTCCGTGCTTCTCACAAAATTCAACTTTAGTCATATTCTTATCGTTTTATTAGATTACGAATATACAACAAAAAAGGGCCCTACACAAGTCCCTTTCAAATTATTATAACGATTCACGAAATTCTCTCGGTCCATACCAGTAACAACCTACACAACTTCCCTCATACTCCAAACTACCTGAACAGACTGATTTTGGATATCCGAGTTTTTTTGCATCAAATCTGAGACCTGTCGATACACAATCAACACAATCACTTCTCTTCATTAGATTGAAACGATTTGATAGAACCTGAAAATCTTCTTCACTCTGTGTTTCCACAACAAGAACTCTTGGGTCGTTGTAACGACCATTTCGATGGTCAATAATAAGTTTATCACTTGATAGTGAACCTGAGTTTGAGTGGGCACATTTAGGTTCACCACTCATCAATACTTCTCGAATGTCCTTTCTGATTGGACGTTGAATAATGGTGTCTTTTTTACCAGTCAGTTCGATACACCAGTTATCACCCCTACCTTCCCTAATGAATGTGTATGGGAGTCTTTCTGGCCATTTGTAACCATTACCAGAACGAAGTTTTGAATATTTACCAACAAAGTCAGTTGCATAAATTTTTCTCGATTTACCCATTTCGTTAGGGTTAGCCAACTCCAAAAACAATTCAATCAGTGTCATTACTATCTGTTTTAATTATAAAACAAAGATAGGTAATTAGATTTTATTAAACAAACAACTTAGGTGCTAATTTTCTTATTCTTTCTTTACTGTGTTCTACTTGGTCTTTACTAATCTCACTACCAATAAAATCACGATTCATTAATTTACACGCAACACCTGTAGTTCCCGTCCCCATAAATGGGTCATACACTAAATCACCTTCTTTTGTATAAACATTCATCAACTTCTCACATAACTCAGTAGAATACGTAGCCTTGTTGAGTTTAGTTGACTCATCATTGTTCTTAGCAGTTATGAAGTTGTCCACAATTTCATAATATTTCTGACCTTTAGGAGATACTTTTACCACTTCTTTATAACAGTTAAAAGTTTTAATTTCCTTTTTTCTTACAATAACAAAGACAAACTCTACAATTCGATTTAATCTATTATAAGACGCCGGATGAGGAATACTATTACTTTTTTTCCATATAATAGTATCCGCGACAGTAAAAGGTGTATTTTCTATAATTGAAGTAATCATTGTATACGGTAACGCGGGGTTTTCTATAGAATATGAAAAATTATAAAGTATCGTTCCGTTTTTCACTAATACTTTATCTAAGTCATTGAAAATATTTGATGTCCATAAATTATACTCCTCCTCACTTTTCCAATCATTATATTTATCATAACGTGGTTGTTTATCCGCATAACCACCTTTTCTCTTAGTCATATTATATGGTGGTGATGTGATTACACAATCAACTTTAATTTTACCCATTTTAGAAATTGTGTCTAAACAGTCTTCATTATAAAAATTATTAAGTTCAATCATAATATTTTAATTTTTTCAAATAAACCCTACTAAATATTTAAGTCTATTTTACTTAGTAATTATAGGTCTATTCAAGTATTTTGTCAAATATACAAAAAAATAAGACCTAATTAAAACCAACGCAGTTCCGAGCTACGAAGGAAATAAAAAGGTCTTTAATAAGTTTATTATCGGCACTCGGAATACCAATATCTATATACTATAAATATCAATAAAAGTATATTCTTAAATTATTCATCATAAAAAATCACCTCAACACCACTTTCTTCGAACATCTGCTTTGAACGTTTGGCATGTTCGTCCCAATGTTCTCGGTTTCGTGTGGTGTCCACAGTCTTACAATAGATACGTCTTACCCCTGAACTAATAATCCCACGAGCACAATCACTACATGGAATACCACAGGTCAGATACATTGTCGTATCTCTTAGACTGACACCGATACGTGCAGCATTATATAGCGCGTTACGTTCAGCGTGTTCAAACCAAAAATACTTCTCTGGTCTCACCTGACGTTCTTCCACATCATCGTTGATACCACGAGGAAAGGAGTTATACCCTGTGGTGATAATCTCATGGTCTTTTCCCACGATGACTGCACCAATTTTTGTTCTACGGTCTTTTGACTTCTCCTTTACCTGCTCTGCAATATTCAAAAAATACTTATCCCAATTCATCTTCTTCTGTTTTTTCATACCATTTCGGGTTGGGTAGTCCCGAATAAAAATCCCATTTATCGTCAGGTAATGACCTGACTTTTTCATATTTTTCGTCAGCCTTGTCAGGTAATACACTTACTGTTTCACCTGAGAGACGTTGTTGGTCTTCTCGATTTTTACTATTCCGTCGCACCATTGTGAAATAATTGGATTATGGGTTATAATTAATATTTTCTCAAAGTAGTCTTTAATCTTATGGAAGAATTCTGCAACCATCTCCAAGTTGTCATTGGATATCTTTCCGAATACCTCATCGAATACCACCACGTTTGGTTTTGGTAAAGAACATACTTTTGACAGTACCGCTCTGAGTGCCAGTGACGCCATCGTTCTTTCAAACCCTGAACCTGATGACATCAACTTCTCAATCTGAGTGTTGTTGTCAATCATCCAAAACTCCACCTCATCTTTCTCTGAGATACGAACCTCCAACTTAAACTCAGCTGAGTCCATAAGTAGTCGTTGTAGTTCTGAGTTGATGACTGGCATCATGCTTCTCATAATCATCTTTGAGATACCCTTCTTACCGAACAGTTCCAAATAGATTTTGTAGATTTTCAATTTTGCTTCTTCCTCTTTGATTTTCTCAATAAGGTCTTTGAAGTCGACAATCTTCTCTTCGTATTTTTTGATATTGGCTTGAGATGTGGTAATCTCATAGTTGACACCTTCTTTTTCTCTTTGAAGGTCGTCCAATCTCATATCAGCACGAAGGATGGTCTCATCAATCTTTTTGTTCTCCTCAAACTTCTCCTTGTCTTTGTTGAAACGGTCCAACTTATCCTGAGATTGGTCTTTCTTCAACTTCAACGATTCCAATTGAATCTCAAACTTCTCTTTGATGAGTTTGTTTCTTTCATAAAGGTCAAAAGCTTTCTTAAGGTCCACAAACGATTGTTCTTCCTTTGTCAACCTCTCAACCTCTTTGGTACTAACCCCCACTTTCTCATTTAGGTCTTTTGACTCTTCTTTCTTTTTGTCGGCATAGTCTGACTTAGCTAATTCTATGCCACAATACTGACAGGAAAAACCTCCTTCAAAATCCTTTAGTTCATCGGTGATGTCCGAGATTTTGGATTCCATGGTTCCCAACTTAACTTTCTCTTCTGATAATAAGTCCTTCACGTTATCGTGCTGGTCCTCATGGTAATATTCAGAAGGTTCAACAACAACCACTTGTTTCAAATCCAACTCCGTCAACGTGATTTTTGATTGATATTCCGCAATCTCTCTCGTTAACGTTTCAGGTTTTACTTTCAATAACTCTTCATCCAAACCAGTATGTTTCTGTTTCAAAAGTCCGTCTCGGTACTCTTGTCCCTTCTCAATTCTCTCGTTCACATCTTTGAGTTTAACCTTTTGTTCCTTAATGTTATCTTCTTGACCTTTGATAAGTTCATTGTGTTCTTCAATGTAACCCTTCAAAGATTCGATATCATAAAGGTTTGAGGTCATGCTCTTTTGAAACTTTGAGGACATTTCCTTTGCGGTATCTTCCTTAAGTTTCAATGCGTCCAATCCCAAGAACCTTGAAAGGACTTGTCCTCTCGCTGTTGGTTTGGCATCAATCAACTCTTCCAAGTTGGTTGCCGTTGTTAAGATGGTCATCAAAAAGTCATCCATTGTTCCAATGGACTTCTTAATGAAATCCTCCGTTTCTCTTCTCTGTTCACCAGTAAAGTTCAATAAGCTTCCGTCGGCAAGTTTCTTGAAGAACTCCAAAGATGTGCTAACGGTGTAGTCAACTTTGTTTCTCTTCAACTTTCTGGTTACCTCTCTGACGATGATGTACTCCTCACCGTCAATAAGAACTTCACCCTTTACTGTGACCTTATCCTTGTTTCTAAATCTATTAAAGATTTCTTCTGCTTTACTCGTCTTAGTAGTTTGGTTGAAGAAAAGGAAAAGAAGGAGGTCTACTGTCAGAACGGTCTTCCCACCAAAGTTAGGTGGGTTGGATTCGACCGTTGATATTCCTTTGATTTTATCAAAGTCTAAAATTTGTCCATCACCAAAAGATAAGAAGTTTGAAAACTCAATCTTCTTAATATACCACTTCTTAAATGGGGTGACCTCTGCCTTATCAGACGCAATAGCGTTCTCAACAGCGTCATCCAAATTAAGAATGTCGTCGGCATATTCCTTCAACTTATTGTTGTCCAAAAACTTAACGATGAGTTCTTTTTGGTAGTTCTCATCCAAAATATTCATTGACACATCAATGGACTGTAACTCACCTTCATCAGTTTTGACTTTGGTGACCACATTCACATTGGTCGATGAATACTTCTTCTGAAAGTACGTTCTTACCCTTTTGATTCTTTCTTGTGTGAAGTTTTCAGGGGTGTCTTCCCACACTACTTGAATGTAAGGATTAGTTAACTCATCAGTTTTTAGTTTGTGAGACATATAGTTGTAGTTTAGTTCTTTTGGTGGATTGAACAAATCCATTTTATAGTTTGATATCCAAAGGTGTATTTTCGTCTGCGTTTGGTAACTCTACGTCACCCATATTGATTTTTGGTGCCTGATTTGCGTTAAGGTTCAATTCTAAGTTTTCACCATCTTCACTTCTTAGACCTTCAAGCTGAGCCATCATCTGCTCTTGCCATAATTTCTGCATTTGGTTCATTTCACCTTTTAGACGTGTGTTTCTCGCCTGAACTCTCTTACGGTGTGCCTTGGCTCCACCTCTCTTTTTTGTTCTACCCATTGTTTTTTTTGTTTTCTAAGTAATCTATTATAAATCCTATAGCCACAAGTATATGCATTCCAAATGACATAATCAACTCGTGGATATCATCATATACGTTCAAACTCAAATGAACGTGACCCACAACCCAAAATGGTATTGCAAGGTTTTGACTAATCCATACCGTAGTATATTTTAGGAAATGTTTCATCTTATTTCTCGAAATGTTCAACAATCGTGTTGATGGCCCATACACCACCTGATGCTAACATACCATCGAAGAAGATTGCTGGTACTGTAGATAATCCCATCTCATTACCCCAAATGGAGTAGATAAATGCACCCATGAAGAACCCTACCCATGTTGAGCAACACATCATACAGGAAATGATTCCGTGAATGAAATTGAACAACGGTCCGAGGACTGGAATACGTGAGTTACCCATTTTCTCAACTGAGGTACGTAACCCTTGAAAGATGGAACCATACACAATAATCTGTGTCATTCCGTAAGCGGCGATTAACCATAATAATAATATCATCATAATTCTTTATTTAAGTTTGTTGATGCCAAAAATGTGGCGGTTTGTTTTTTGAACTCCTTATCCAATTCTAACATAATTTCTTCATATTGTGAAATGGATTTATTTTTTTCTCTTATTTCTTCTTTTAACTTCTGAATGGTGTTTTGTAATCCCTTTAGTTTTTCAGGGTCTGCACTCCCTTTGACTTCCTTAATGACCTCAACCTCTTTGATTACCTCCACCGGTACTTCTTTGATAATTTCGACTTCTTTAATGACCTCAATTTCCTTAACAACCTCTTTAGGTTTCTCCTCCAAAAGAACTTCCAACTCAGATAGTTGCTTCTCCAATTTTTTCTTTTCAGCATTTGTATTCTTCAGTTTTGTACTATATGTTTTGTTTGACTTCTCCAACTTGGCAAGTTTTCCACCAAGTTCCTGCACCTGTTCGTCATCGGTGATGTAGACCTCTTTGGTGACCACCTTCTCAATAGGTTTCTCCACCTCAACAATCTTTTCCACTTCTTTGATTACCTCAACAGGTTTTTCAACCTCCACGATAACCTCTTTCTCAACCACCTTTTCGACAATCTTTTCTACAGGTACCTCTTTGGTGATGACCCTCTCCACCTCTTTAATGACTTCTACGGGGACTTCAACCTCAACGACCTTCTCCACCACCTTCTCAACTGGAACCTCCACACGGACCTCCTTAACCACCTCTTTCTCGATGACCTTCACACCATCAGCATTCAACAGTCCATATTTTTCAATCTGATACCCTTGAGCGAAGCATTCTTTGATGAACTCATTAATATCGAGTTCATTCAACTTACAGAACGCTTTAAGGTCCTTAAGTTCTGAAGATGAAAAGTTAATAGTTGGTAAGTTGTTCTGTGCCATGTTCTAAGTCTTCAATGTCGGTGATTTTGAAACTCAAGAATGGTCTTGGGTTTGATAAATCCATAAAGGAATATTTGTCTTCCTCTATATTATAAATACCGAAACCGTGCTTGGTCACACTCTCCCCAAAGTTTTGTTGAATGGTGGAACCCACCATATAGGCTTTCTTATCATCAGGAATATCAATGACCTGACGTTTGTGGATATCACCACATAAGACCACATCCAACCCTTTGAAGTTCTCCAACTCATATGCATGGTCTCCAAAGTCATAACCAGTATCGGTTGTCAATCCTTGAATAGGGTCGTGGAATAAACCAATCTTAAATCCTTCAGCATCAGAGATATCAGGTTTGATATTCCCCTGAAACTGTGAATACACACACCAACTGACGTTCTCATCTTCATATACCCCTCTGTCTCTGTAATAGACAATCTCAGGGTTCTTTAATGAGTCAATGATGGGTGTCAACGCATCCAAACGATTAAGGTTGTTGTTAAGGAAGTCGTGATTACCTGGAATGAGGACCGTCTTTGCTATTTTGGTACATTCTGTTAATGTCCATGCAACAATCTCAATAAGTTCAGGTGTCATTTGGTTTTTACTATGAACCAAATCACCAGTGAACACAATACGGTCAGGACCAATCTCCTTAAACTTCTCCAACATATCTGTTAGAATCTGTCTGTATAAGTCGTGGTCCTTGAATAGTCTTAAATGTAAATCTGAAAAGTGTACTAAGGTATTAATCATCGAATTGATTTGAATTTACCGTGAATGTAATAGTTGAATTGTTCCCATTTTGTGAGTTTAGCACCCCACAACTCTCGGTCACTCATATCGATACACCAACTATCCCATTTTTCAAATAGGTAGAGGATATCAATAGTAAGTTCACCAGCGTGAGTCACCGTTGGGAATAGCCATGTAATTTCAAATAGTGAACCTTCCCAAAAAATACCATTGTGAACATTCAAGATTTGGAAACCAAACTTATTATGGTCACCACCCAAATACACATTGAATAATCCTATCTTAAGAGTCCATCGGTGGGTTTTCCACGCTATCTTCTGAAGTAGTTTTCTTATTTTCATTTTCTTCTGTTTTTTCATTCCACATTTCGTCCCAAAAATAGAACGTTTCTTTCTTCTGTCCAAAATCACTCATCGCCGACAATATCAAATTCTTCGTTCATATGTCCACATTCTCTACATACATACGTTTCCATAGGTACAAGTTGGTCTTCAGGAGACCCAGTTAACAATTTACTAATTTTTTTTATAATTGTCACCTTTTCAAAGAAAATATTTTCACATTTCTCACATTTGATATTTGGTGAATCCATTACGTTCACCTGAATCTGTTTTCCTCCACTTAAATCCATAATTTAATTGGCATTTATCTTTTTAATTGGCAGAATGACACAATGATGTATCTCTGACCTGTTAATACGGGCAAACCCCCGTGACGGTGTGTAATCTGACCAGGGTGAATGGATATATTCCCCTTCAACCCTTTTAATGATGTCTGTTGATTTGGGAAGTAGGTACCACCACCAGTAAAGTCTTCAGTATTTAATGTTACCACAACAGTAATCTGACTCATATCGTGGTGTAAACCCAAATGGTATTGAGCATAAGGATGATAACGAGCAATAAAGTTTTCTGAATGTAAATCAATCCAATCAGGTTCTTCTAACTTATATAGATAAGCAGCCATAGGCCAAACATATTCTTTCAATACCGCTTCATATGTTTCATGTAAACCCAAAGTCTCCATCACCATATCTGTCGTTGGATAACTCTCATGTCGGTCTACAGTCCAACAATTACACGCTTCCGCCTCTTGAATAATATAATCACAAAATAAATCAGTAAAACAGGGAATGGTATATATGTTAGGTAATTCCTCTTGAGCATATAGGTCCCACTTACCTGTTAGAATTTCAGGATGCAGAAACTTTTCCTTCCAACCATCAGGGTCAGTAAAATAAGTATATAATTCAGGGTGTACTCTATTCTCCTCCATTTTCTTCTCCGAATTCTTTAGATAATCTTAATCCCCAACCAATCAATAAACCACCAATAAATGATGACCATAACCAAGGATACATACACATGTACATACCACATATCGAAATCATAAACGCATGTCCGTATTTAGTTACCTTTATCTTCATTACAATAATTAATCATATATTTCACTTCACCTTCTTTTACCATCCTCACACCATATCTATGTGTGATTTGTCCTGGAAAAATATATAAGTGACCTTGTTTAGGTTTGATAGAACAATCATATTTGTGGAAATATAACTCACCACCATTGTCCTCGTTTTTATCCATCTTAATAAGTTTGGTGATGTTTACAAAATCATGATGTAATCTGATGTCGTCATTTTTTTCTAAAGTCACCAACTCAGTTTTAACATCCATCTCCCTAAAACCACGACCAGCAACTTTCCAAAAATGATGCATTATCTCAAAAGCATATTCTTCGATAACATCATAATAATCTTGATAAAAATCATGAGGGTTAAAGTTATAGGTTTTTAACATAGTACCCCATTTGTTCGACATAAAAACCTCCTCATCTTTGATATTCTCTAAGAACTTATCACAAAATTCTTCAGTAAGGAACGGTATCTCCAATACGTCTGTGCATGGTTCAGTAACCATAAGGTCCCATTCTTTGGATATCGCCTCTTTTCTCATACTAAGGTTCTTCCACTTTCCTACATCCGTAAAATCAAAAATCTCAGGGTATTTCATAACATATTAAAAATAATAAAATCCTTTTACTTATCAAGATATTCACTCATATCCATTTCCATAACTCTTTCAATCACAGACTTTGGAACTCTGAACTCTTTATATTCTGAATCTTTGGTAACCAGTACAACAATACAACCCATCAACTTAAGGTCTTCGTATTTTGTTCCCTCCAACATCTTCATCAACAGTTTACCATAGAAAGGTAGTTGTAAGTAGTAGTGACCCAATGAGTTATCAGGCAAATCTTGGAATGGTTCTTTCATCGGTGTGGTCCATTTATTGGTCTCAAAGTTTTTAGGTTTGTTGGTCTTCCAATCCGTGATTACCATACCGAAACCTGTTTTTTCTTTGTTCATCACCAACCACACCTTATCAGGTTGACCAGTGTAACCCAAATCAGGATGACCCAACACCATCTCCGTATCTAATAAGACCGCATCTCTCTCTTCCATCAATCTTATGAACTTCTCACCAGCATTAATCATTGAGTTGGACTTCATCTCCTGTTCCAAATCAACTTCGAATATTGGTTCACGAACATCTTTGTAATCACCATTTTGTTCGATGATTTTCTTTTCCAAAATGTAGTGAACACGTGACCCCATGTTGGTAGCATAACTACCAGCTGCCGACCACTCGTCCAACAGACGTTGCATCTCCACTCGGTCACCTTTTGATTTCTTATAAGCAATTTCCTCAGCAGGAAATGGTTCATAAAACAACTTCAACAACTTTGATACTGACGGCCAGTCTTTACGAGTCTCACCTTTGTGGTCTCTCATAAAGTAGGTGTGAGTATCTTCAATAAAGCTTAGGTTTAATTCCTTTTTTCTCTCTTCTACGATTTCTCTGATTTCCTCAGCAATCTTCTTTAATTCCATATTCTATTTCTCTAATGTGACGTAAGCATCTTCAGGTATCTGACCTCGTAAGTCACCCAAATCTTTATCATCAGGTAACCTTACAATATCTATTCGACCATATAACTTTCCACCACTTAATTTATAATATATCTTCTTCGCATCTTCCCATGCATCACCATCTAAACAAATAACAATACGACCCTTCGCTTTGTCATATAAAGTCTCCCACAACATATCAGATAGAAACTTACCTAATAACGGGATTGAGTTTGGTACGAAGAACCCATCAAAGACCCCCTCAACCAAATAAATGTCCTTCTCCCAATTGATTCGACTCTCATTAAAGATAAGCAATTCTTTTGGTGCAACAGGATTTTTGTACTTAAATTTTGAATATTTATCCCAACTCCTTGAAACGAAGTAGTTTAACTCACCATCTTTATCGTATGATGGAACGATGATACGACCCGCATACTCACCATCCAACGCAAAACCAATGTCATACTTCTCAATCATCTCATCAGTAATACCACGTCTCTTAAGATAATTGTACGCTTGGGCACGAGGGGGATATCTCTCATTAATATCTTTGAATTGTCTATATTCTTTGGGGATTCTTAGTTTTTGATATTCCCTTTCTTTCTTCTCGAAATCGTCAGGACGAACTAAGTTATAGAATTCTTTATCTTTCTTATTACCATATTGGTCAATAAGACGACCTAAGTGTCCGTGCGTACCATGAGTTTCAGCACATGCCCAACATTTATAAACGTGTTGACCATAGTTGATTTCGAGGTTTCCCTTTCCATCTCCATGGTCCAACCCTTTGATGTCGTGAGAACATACAGGGCAGTCAAAAGATATCTGTCCAGTGACCTCGTTGTGTTTACGAGGGTCACCGAAGATACCTTCAACTAAATCTAATACTAATGATTCATCTCTCTCCATCAGACCAAAGATAAGAATTTATTGGAGAGTAGTCAAATTACCAAAGACCTTGTTGTTTCATATAACCCTGAACACAAGTATATGCATCCGCTTGGTCGAAACATTCTTTCTTCAATGTATTGTTACGAGTATATAACCAAACAATCTGAGGCTCAGCTTCAGAAACCTTTTGCCACACAAGTTGTTTCTTATCAATATCTTTAGGAAGACCACCGAAAAGAACTCTCTTACCTTTACCGTTATCTTGAACCAATTCAGGCCAAGCAAACTTTCTTGAATTATATGTTGAAATATAACTAGGAATAATACCCAATATATCATAAATGGATTTAGTAATCATTGAGTTGTATCTTAACAATGTCCCCACTGTCCACACATTATTAGAATTTAATAACGGTTCCTCGATAACCACTTTGGTAATACCAATTTCTTTATACTCTTGTAGTTTTTCCTCGAACGCATCTACCTTTGCCAACAACTCCTCAATTTTATCTTCAGGTTTTGGTTTAATAACTGGTGAAACGTGAGTTAATTCCAACAACTTTTGTGTTTGGATGTCAAAAAGTGACCACCCAATTGTTTTGGTAGAAATGTCTAACCCCAATACTTTTGGAGTATTCTTTAAATTATTTCTCATATTTTTTTAGAAATCGAACTTTATCGTGTACTGTTGTACCCCCTGTCTAAGTTCAGGAGACTGTACCTTAGATATAATCATAAGGTCTTTGTCCGAATTATAAAGTCCAACTTCAGTTACGTATGGTGAGTCACCTGACGAGGTCGGATTCGAACTATCCAAGAATTGTGTTTGTCCTAAATTGACTTGATAGTTCATTACGTAAATTGTTGCGGCTATATCACTGTTGATTGTACCATAGAAAAAGAATTCATCTCCAAAATTCATTTGAGTATCCCCTGTTTGTGGTAAATCAATGTAATCTTCTAAGACATAAGTACTTCCACCTTCATAACCCTCTTTGGTTATCTGTAAAGTAGTATTTGTAAGTCCTGATGGTGTTATAAATCCACCTACAGTCGTTGCGGATAATTGTTCTGTAATTCCCGTGACTTCCACCCACCCATCAACTTCAGGTCGTGTATCACCAGTGACTTTTTGAGCTAAAACCACTAACTCATTAGCCGAAAATCCTGTTGGTGTAGTCGGATTACTATTTAAGAATGGAAACTCATCACCAAATCTTAACGAAATATTGGCGTATTGTCCATCACCACAGTCAGCATCAAAACCTTTAATTTTACTGTAATAATTACAATGTAAAGAATTAGTGAAATTATCACTGTTGAATCTATATGTTACCCATAATGTCTCATTAGAACCCGTCAAAACTCCCTCTTCCGAACATGGTATATTACCCAATGTATTTGGTACCACTCTACCTAATTTAGGTGCCGGTAATGTCCAGTTTCTGTTTGATTTATAATTCATAGCAGCAACTAATTCTTCATCATCAATTACTGCGATTTTTAAATCAGGAAATAATTTACCCACTCTATTAGGTAAACTATTTATGTTTGAATTAGTATCGTAAATATGATAGTATCTAATACCTAAATCATTCATATTAGTATTAGGTACTGACTTAATATAATAAGGTGTCAATAAATTTGCATCATCAAATCCTTCAGGGTCAGTATAAAATGAAGCCCCCATAGTACCACCTGATGATTTGTGCCACATTAACCACGGAATATCTATTCTGAATTTTCTTGCTGCACCTGTATCACCACTTAAAGACACTGAACTATCTCTGTCTTTTTGTGATATTTTTTCACCATAAAAATTATCTAAAGCATTGTTAGTATAGTGAATTATAGCTATCGATTTTTGGTCTGATGGAGATAAGTTAATCTTTTCACCAAAAGAATTATAATAGAATGTTGAACTAGTATCTGTTTGACCTGTATTAGAGTTATACCCTAAATACTCTTTGGTACCAGTATATCCTGTAGAACCGAAAAAGTTATACCCTCTATCATTTACTGTAAAACCGGCTGGTGATTCAGTCCATGGAATATTCATATTCCAAATCTTAACATCCTGACCTGTAGAACAATTAGTTTCAAAACTTAATTCTTGTGCTTGAAGATAACTCAATGGTGTGTTTGAGTCATACATTGGCTCCATACTTGATGGTAAAAAATATGCCCTTGCATTTCCTGTAATACCCATACTATTGAAATCAGGTAAATTTCTATCCACTAATATACTCACACTTGAAGCACCTGTTGTTGAACCAGTGATACCTTCAACTCTGTAAACTAACATAGGGAAAGATGAAGTCCATGTATTACAATCAGCTGTTCCGTCCATCCATATAGCAACATAATCACCTATCTCAGTATCCGCTGAAAATGAGGTATCACATAGACTATGACTCAGTGTTATAGACTTTCCACCCGACATACTTGATAAATTCGCCATAAAGTTAGACGACTTAATATATGTTGATGAAGAATTATTATAAAAACTACCAGTTTCACCAGTGAAAAAACCTCTCGGACTTGCACTGTTATATATCTCGTCAATTTCTGGCTTTGAGAACGGAATACCGAATGTAGAAGTCTTATTTGAATCTACATAAATCGGGTATTTTATATTCATCTGATTTTTCTGTGGTACTGGTGAAGTGTTTTGTGCATTAGGTTGAGGTGATAAAACATTCAACGTACTAAGGTCAGCATTATCTATACAGTCGTAACATACCTCGCTATCCCCAACTTGAAAATAGGAAATATTAAAGTTACCCTTAGATATCGCTCTACGTCCCGCGTCAGTAATTACTGAGTTTATTAATGCTGATGTATCTTTTAAAATGTATGACATATGTCTATAAATACCTTATCTAATTATTTTATGTACCTGACGGATACGGACTTGTTGAAATACTTTCATTAGTACCTCCATTCGCTTGTGCAGTACCACAATTAGTCCCTGAAAGTGATGGACTATTAGTTCCAATACTAAAGTAATTATAACCATAAACTGGACATGTCGCAGTTAAAGGAGGGTCTTGTTGTATTTTGAACGTTTCAGTACCACTAATAGTTCCACTACCACCACCTGAGAACGTCACACTGTGTGTTCTTGTAAATCCTGTGTTTTCCCAACCACCAGCATTAACAAAACTACCTCCACAATTTCTAGCTCCGCTACTCGATGTCGTACTATTTGTGGTTGTGTTAATTGATGCGTTACCTGTAGCCGTTATTGTAGAAGCAGAGATAAACTCAATATGGTCATTACCGTAATAATAATCCGTGAGGAAATTTTGAATCTGAATGTTAGCATTCAAGTTTACTCCCGAAGGTAGTGCCGGAGTAACAGTTGCAGACCAACTAACCGTCTTAGATTTATCATATGTTAAATTTGAATTGGTAGTGGTCGTCGTAGAAATGTTCAATGTGTATGTGGTTGGATTAGTACCCGTACCTATATTATAATTCTGACTAACAACAGTACCATTTGAGTCTTTCACATATGCAGTACCATTACCGTCAGGTAAACCAAAGAAGATAGTCGTTGCAGAATATGTTAATCCATCCAGTGAATAGGTATATGGACTATTCCCTCCATACGCACTCAATGTGACTGTACCATTAGATTCATTTACACAAGTTTCATCAGTAGTCACAACATTTAGTGTTAATGACTGAGTAACACAAGTACCAGTAATCATATTCCAAGTATTACGAGTACCAAACTCTGTCCATGTTCCTGTAGGAATAGTTGCGTTTGAAACTTTACGTAAATTATTTGAACTATAACCACTAATAACCCAACGTGAATTTGTAGAGTCATAAATAACATCACCAGTAGTTCCACTCCATGATGGATATCCGTTAACCAATCCTTGGTAATCAAATTCTAATTGAGTATAAGGTACTGCACTCTGTGTCAAACACATGTTTGAAGGATATGTTGGTATCACACTTGGCGTCGGTGTTGGGGTCGGTGTAGGTGACGGTGAAGGACTTACTGAACCAACAACACAAGTTGTCGATGCCGTGTAATCTCCATAAAAGTCCACAACCTCGGCAGTATATGAACCCGCAGTAAGACCTGTTATTGTCGTTACATTGGATGAACCGTTAGACCATTGAATGGTATATGGTGATGTACCTCCAGTAATGTAAATTGTTACTTGACCTTCGTCTCCACCATACGTAGTTACGTCTCTACTATCACAAACAATCCCCATTGGGAATACTGTGAATATATTACAACTATTTGTATTTCCTGTAGTATCCATTAGAAACAAGCGATTTGACCTCCAGTTATGACTCCATTATTTGTTGGGTCGTATGTTAATATTGGCATTGTCGTAGAACATAATGGCGAAATAGCTTGAGGATTAATATTCAACGTTTGTGTATTACCAAAACAATTTGTATAACTAACTGTAATTGAATTTATACGAGCAGTGTTTTGTACACTATAACTGTAACAAACAGTAGGTACACTAGTTGAAGGTGTCGGTGAAACACTTGGAATCGGAACTACCTCACACAATTCACAACTTTCATATATTGTTGTTGGAGAACCTAAAATATTTGTTGCCGATGTAGCGTATATTGTACCTGATGGTGGTGAATATGGTTGATTAAATTGACCAACATAGTTCCAACATCTACCACCGTATTTAAATGTTTGACCTATAGTCACACCAGGAACCTGAACATCAAGACCTAAAACATTTTGTGCTCCACTACACGCAGAATAAACGTATATAGGTTTTGGACTATCTATCGAAGCTGACGGTGTTGGTGTAATAGTTGGAGTCAACGATGGTGTTGGGGTCAATGATGGTGTAACACTTGGTGTTCGTGACGGTTGAGCTGGTGGTACACAAGAACTACAATTATTGAAAGTAGAATCAATATTAGTAATATAAGCATTTGCAGAACCACTAACATCACTATCATATGTAAGACAAGAATAACCCGTACCGTTTGCTGATTGAATCACAGCACCAAAGGTATCACCCGTTAATATCGGTGTGTTATTATAGGCTAAGTATTCCGCAACATAATAGATATCACCTGAATCACAATCAATAAGTTTAGCGACAGTATTACAATCAAATGGTTGGTTAAACATATCGAAGGTACTAGAACCAGTCACACTAACATTACCTGGCGTAGGACTCGGTGTAATACTTTTTGTCGGCGTAAATGTAGGAGTTACCGATGGTGAAACCACAACACTCGTAGTAACTGAAGGTGTTATCGTAGGTGTAACTGTCGGTGTTGGAGTTGGTGAAATCCCAACACAACAAGTAGGGTCATCACAAATATCTTGAGTAACCGCAGAAAAAGGTACAGTATCAACATATGGGTCCGCAGTTTGTTGTGAAAATGAATAACAAGTTCCAGTATATCTAACACCCCAACCATTTTCAAGATTTAGACCCGTTAAGAATTCATCTAAAGACTCAGAAACAACATTCTGAGTAAAAGCAGAAACTTTAGGGTCTACCGTAAAGTTAAAATGTTTTAATCCCGAACCATTTTGATTAGCAGGATTTAAATTATTATACGCAGTTGTCCCTGTTAACCCTGAATAAACATTCGTATGTGTTAAGGCACTCAGGTTGAGATTTTCAGGACCAACATCTGTAATATTCTGACCATATTTAGTCAAAAATTGAGAAGCACTTATAGTTGTTCCTTCAATAGTCGCAATTGAATGTTGAACAAATGGAACCTTGGACCAATGGTTTTCACAAACAGGATAAATAAGACTGTTTATAGAACCTCCACTTAATTTTATATCTTCCCATACTTTTAAATAAGATTCATAATCGTGTGTATATCTATTTGTTGGCTCTAATAATGTAGATGGAGTAGCATAACCGTTTCCTTTTAATTTGAAAGGGTCATTAAATAAATCATCCTTATCAGGATTTAAACCCGGTGATGGTTGATTAGGTGTTAAACTATCTACGGTCCCATGGTAATAACCAACAGTTCCGTCAGCCTCATCCGCAACTAAAACAACAATATAATTTGTATCTCCACCTGAGAAAGTACCTGGTCCTGACCTTCCAGTAGCGTTTAAGTCTGTATAGTCAAATGGTACACCTTGAGAACGAGGGTCATTAGCCCCTGTTGAAAGGTTATTACCTCTATTGATTCTTCTATAAATTGACCCACTATTAAGCTCGTCATTAAATTCAACGGTTTTAGGTTTACATTCTCCTCCAGGTCCTGAAGACTGACACCAATTAGCAAAATATGTTGAACCACTCACATAATCATCAAATTCTGAAATCTGAGTACCGTCCGAAAGTGTCCCTCCTGTCATGGAACCTAAATAAGGGTAAGATGCCCACCATAACCAGTTTTCACCATTATTCGATGGTTTACCAATAACCCCTTCATATAGATTTCCAAGTTGTGAAGAATTTGTATCAAACCAAGACCTAATAGAATTAGAGGCATCTCTAGCATCATTCTCATCCAATGATGTGGCGTCATAGAATACGTATACGTTAGGATTATCCTGTTCAGGAATCCCTAATACTATTTGGTCTGACGGGTCACAACAACCCGTTAATATCCACGAATCAAATGCCATAATTGGATGTTATCCTTTTGTTTATGTTTATAAATATCATTTTTCTTTTTTTAAATTGTTAAACCAGCCTGCCAAAATGTTTTACCACTTAATACCATCGTTGGTTCACTACTTCGTCCCTGAACTATATGAGTTTCTGTCGAACCAGTATCTGAATAATTCACCGTCCCACCTGTCCATGGACTGATATTCATTTGTTCGGCAACTTTATCAATTCTATTTGCTAATCCTTTTACCGTTACATCACTACTATTTAACAATCCTGCAAATACTAAACCAATAATTTTACGAGTACCATTAAAGTCAGCAACTAAGGCAGAACCTGAATCACCACCATTAATTGGGTAAGTACATACATACCCATCAGGTGTCGTAGACGCACTAGCATAGAACTTAATACAGTCTTCAAAGTATATAGTAGTATCACTACCCTGTTTATTGTAGTCTATAGATATCGTTGATGATATAGATTCAGTAAAAAGTTTCATATCACCTTCACCTTTAGGTCCTGTTGTTCTACCTGCACTAAATAAATTCGGATTTGTGGTCAATAAATTATCTATTTCACTAGTTGTTGCAAACACCAAGGGTTGATTCCAACCCGTCATCCCATATTGTAGATACGATGATGAATCAACATCCGACTGATTGAGTGTGGTAAGTGCACAGTCTACAGAATTATAATAAGAGGTCCCACTTAGTGGAACATATCTTTTTACTATACCTATAGAATTTTGTAATCCTGAATTACCACTTTCATTCGGTTGTGTTACTTTATTTTCATATATTGAGGTAATGTTAGTACTACTATTTCTCTCATTTGCTTGGAAAGCATCTTTTATTAGTACGTGATTATTACTGACACCAACCAAAGAATTATTTTCATTATCAACACCCACAAAACCTAAAGTCCCCACATAATTACTCAAGTTTGTGTAGTTTGTCACTGAAATACCACCTCTTATAGGTCTTATTTTGTTTCTGTTTGCAGGTGGTGTTGTTTGCCACGTGTAAAAATCTGATGGACAACTCTCTAAAAAAGTGTAACGTCCTTCCTCCACATCCGTATCAAAAGTTACACCCCCAAATTCAATCTTAGAAGGTATTCTCTCATCTTCAGGTATTTCACTCAAAGGTTTCTTTTTTCTAACAGTGAATACTATGGCTTCTGAATCTGTTAATAATCCACCACTTTCTTTTTTTCCATAAGACACACCAACTACATCCTCAGGTGTTATGTTGTGGTAGTATTTAGTTAATTCTCTTAATAAATCGGGACTCATAATATTATAAATTTGGAATGTAAATAAACATCGTGTTTATCGAAGTACTCGAAGTACTCGAAGGTGTTGGTGTCGGTGTTTTAGTTGGTGTAATTGTTGGAGTCACAGATGGACTAAAGGTTGGTACCTCACTACCCTCACAACAATCACAACAGTTATTACATATGGTTGTTAAGGTATAGTTTGAATATATTGAAGGTACTATTACCGTTCCTTTATTACCACAGAAATCTATTTTTGCTGGGAAATTTTCTATAATACCATGAGACATTAATTGTTTTCCACAATCATTAGTCAAACAAATGTCGTAGTAATATTCAAAAATACCATTAGGTCCACCCTGAGTAACCTCTAATTCATATATAGTACATCCTGTAATGATTTCAGATGGACTAGGTGTCGGTGTTGGTGTTTTAGTAGGAGTTAATGATGGGGTAATTGAAGGTGTGATAGTATTCGATGGTGTAACCGATTTAGTAGGTGTAACACTCGAAGTAATTGTTGGTGTAATAGATGGAGTTACAGATATTGAAGGAGTTATTGTTGGTGTGATTGTAATACTTGGTGTTACTGAAGGTGTTGTTGTTATACTAACACTTATAGTTGGCGTCACCGAAATAGTTGAAGTTATTGAAGGTGTTACCGTTGGAGTTACAGTAGATGTAGCAGCAGGTGTTGTTGAAGGTGTAATAGATGGTGTTACGGTCACACTGTTTGTTGGCGTTACGGAAATAGTTGGGGTAATAGACTGAGTAGGAGTTACAGAAACACTACTTGTCGGAGTAATAGTAATTGATGGAGTAACAGACGGTGTAGCATCAGGTGTTCTCGAAGGCGTAACACTACTTGTTGGCGTAATTGTCAACGTTGGAGTTATTGACTGAGTAGGTGTCACACTAACACTGTTTGTTGGTGTTACAGATATTGTTGGAGTAACTGACTGAGTTGGAGTTACACTAACACTGTTTGTTGGTGTTACAGATATTGTTGGTGTTATTGTAGGAGTGACAGAAATACTAACTGTTGGTGTAATACTAACTGTAGGTGTAACAGAATTTGTTGGTGTTGAAGTAGGAGTAATGGATTGTGTAGGTGTAACTGTTTGAGTTGGTGTAACAGATTGTGTTGGAGTTATTGTTTGTGTTGGTGTAACAGATGGGGTAGCATCCACACTTCTAGTTGGTGTTATAGATGTCGTCGGAGTAACACTGTTTGAAGGTGTCACCGATTGCGTTGGTGTAACTGACGGTGTTGTGGTAACACTAACAGTTGGAGTCACAGTAACAGTTGGAGTAATTGAGACTGTCGGTTCAACTGAACTAGTTGGTGTAATACTTACCGTAGGTGTAATACTTTGTGTTGGAGTAACCGTTGGTGTAATCGATTGTGTTGGGGTAATAGAAGGAGTTACTGAACTTGTAGGAGTAACAGATTGAGTTGGCGTAACTGAAACAGTTGGAGTAACAGTTTGAGTTGGGGTCAGGGACGGTGTTGCATCTACCGTTCTAGTAGGTGTAATCGAAACCGTTGGCGTTACCGATTGTGTTGGCGTAATTGATGGAGTGATTGAAACTGTCGGCGTCACTGATTGTGTTGGTGTAGCTGAAACTGTCGGAGTTACGGTTTGTGTTGGGGTAATGGACACCGTTGGTTCAACAGAACTGGTTGGCGTAACAGAAACTGTCGGAGTCACTGATTGTGTCGGACTAATAGAAGGTGTTACAGATACTGAAGGAGTAACAGATTGTGTTGGTGTAACTGAAACAGTTGGAGTGACAGTTTGAGTTGGAGTAACAGATACTGTTGGTGCCACTGAACTAGTTGGAGTGATTGAAACTGTCGGAGTTACGGTTTGTGTTGGGGTAATAGAAGGTGTTACCGATACTGAAGGAGTTACAGATTGAGTTGGTGTAACTGAAACAGTCGGGGTAATAGTTACCGTTGGTGTTACTGAAACTGTTGGTTCAACTGAACTAGTTGGGGTGATTGAAACTGTGGGTGTAACCGATTGTGTCGGAGTTATAGATGGTGTTACCGAAACTGAAGGAGTTACAGATTGAGTTGGCGTAACTGAAACAGTTGGGGTGACAGTGACCGTTGGTGTTACAGATACTGTTGGTTCGACTGAACTAGTTGGGGTAATAGAAACTGTTGGAGTTATAGATTGTGTTGGAGTAATAGACGGAGTAACTGAACTTGTCGGTGTTAGTGAGCTTGTTGGTGTAACTGAAATAGTTGGAGTAACAGTAACCGTTGGAGTTACAGATACTGTTGGTTCAACTGAACTTGTCGGCGTAATTGAAACAGTCGGAGTTACGGTTTGTGTTGGGGTAATAGAAGGTGTCACTGATACTGAAGGAGTTAGTGAACTTGTTGGTGTAACTGTAATTGATGGCGTAATTGAAACCGTTGGTGTTACTGAAACGGTAGGGGCAACTGAACTTGTTGGTGTAATAGAAACTGTAGGTGTAACCGATTGTGTAGGTGTTATCGATTGCGTTGGAGTTACTGTTTGTGTCACTGAAGGTGTTACCGACTGTGTAGGTGTTATTGAAACTGAAGGAGTTACAGATTGAGTCGGAGTAACTGAAACAGTTGGAGTAACAGTTTGTGATGGTGTCGGTGCAACCGAACTAGTAGGGGTAATAGAAACAGTAGGGGTAATAGTCTGAGTTGGGGTAACCGATATAGTTGGACTTACAGAAACAGAAGGACTAACAGAAACTGTGGTAGTTACTGAAACTGTAGGTGTTACCGACACCGTTGGGGTAATAGATATTGAAGGCGTTATAGATTGTGTTGGTGTTACCGAAGTTGTTGGAGTGACAGATTGGGTTGGAGTAATAGTCGGAGTAAGTGTTACCGATGGTGTAGGTGCTACTGAACTAGTAGGTGTTACAGACGGAGTAACAGACGTTGTAGGAGTTACTGATACTGTTGGTGTCACACTATTTGTCGGAGTAACGGTTATTGTAGGAGTCAATGACGGTGTAACTGAAATAGAAGAGGTTGGAGTAATAGTTGTAGTTGGAGTAATACTGTTTGTTGGTGTTATTGATATACTCGGAGTTACCGTCCGTGTAGGTGTTACCGATGGTGTTGGTGTCACTGACTGTGTAGGTGTTACCGTAGATGTAACCGTTACCGATGGTGTAGGTGCAACTGAACTAGTAGGTGTAATTGTCGGTGTGACAGATTGTGTTGGCGTTACTGTTTGTGTTGGTGTTACTGACTGTGTTGGTGTAATACTTATACTTGGAGTAACACTCAATGATGGAGTTACCGAAACTGTTGGTGTTACAGAAACGGTTGGAGTTACTGAAACCGTTGGTGTTATCGATGGAGTAATAGAAATTGTTGGTGTTACTGACTGTGTTGGTGTAACAGATACCGTAGGAGTAATTGACTGACTAGGAGTAACAGTTATTGTAGGAGTAATCGAAATAGATGGTGTTATTGTTTTTGTAGGAGTTACCGATACCGTAGGTGTAATTGAAACTGTTGGTGTTACTGATTGTGTAGGAGTAATAGTAGGCGTAATTGATATCGTTGGAGTTACTGACTGTGTTGGGGTAATACTATTTGTTGGTGTTACCGAAACCGTTGGTGTTACTGATTGTGTAGGTGTAACACTATTAGTTGGAGTTATCGAAGGTGTTGGCGTGACAGATTTAGTAGGTGTAGGTGTAGGGCTTGGTGCAATAAACACAACAGTTACTGGACATGTACAAGCAGAAGTATTAACATTTGTAATACCCCAACTACTAATTACCTCACCTGGAGGAAGAATAGAGTTGAAGTTATACTCAACCTGATGGTCACCTTGTGGCCATGTTCTTGTACCTGAATATGTAAATCCTGAACTACCAACCATAAACCCATCAACCTCATAATCACATAAGGACTGAGCAGGTATGGTAAATCCAGTATCTTCCCAAAGATTCAATCTAATCTTATCACCCTGAACAACATAACCTGTTAAATATTGTGTAGTTTGAGGACACGTCGCAGATGGAGTCACTGTTGGGGTAATTGACTGAGTAGGCGTTATAGTCGTTGTTGGTGTAACACTATGTGTTGGTGTAATAGTCACACTTGGTGTTATTGAAGGTGTTGGTGTTACTGATTGGGTAGGTGTTATTGATTGTGTAGGACTAACTGAAACAGTTGGTGTAATACTCGGAGTAATCGAAATTGATGGTGTTACTGATTGTGTAGGGGTTACAGAAGTCGTTGGAGTTACTGAATTAGTAGGAGTTATAGTAGGTGTAATAGTTACAGAAGGAGTTGGAGCAACTGAACTGGTAGGTGTAATTGTCGGAGTAACTGACACTGTAGGGGTAACTGAAACTGTCGGAGTTACTGATTGTGTTGGCGTAACGGATATTGTTGGTGTGACCGATTTTGTCGGAGTAATCGATTGTGTTGGAGTTGTAGATACAGTCGGTGTTACTGATTGAGTCGGAGTAATACTAATACTTGGCGTTACCGACTGTGTAGGTGTCACAGATTGTGTTGGTGTTACAGTTTGTGTAGGTGTGATAGATATAGTAGGTGTAACTGTAGAAGTAATTGAAATGGTAGGAGTGACTGAATTTGTTGGAGTAACAGACTGTGTAGGAGTCACTGACTGAGTTGGGGTGATAGATTGGGTAGGTGTAACTGTAGGAGTAATAGTAATTGTTGGAGTTACTGACTGTGTTGGGGTAACTGATTGTGTTGGTGTCACAGAAACCGTTGGCGTTACTGACTGTGTCGGAGTAATAGAAATACTTGGTGTAACTGACTGTGTAGGCGTTACAGAAACTGTCGGTGTTACTGATTGTGTAGGAGTTACCGACTGTGTAGGTGTTATAGTAGGTGTCACTGATTGCGTCGGAGTCACTGACGGTGTTGGGGTTACTGATTGGGTTGGGGTTACTGATTGGGTTGGGGTAATTGACTGAGTTGGAGTAATTGATATACTAGGCGTAACAGACTGAGTAGGAGTGACAGACTGAGTAGGAGTAATAGATTGTGTCGGAGTAACAGAAACTGTAGGTGTAACCGTAGGAGTAATACTAATTGTTGGTGTAACCGATTGGGTAGGTGTTACAGAAACCGTCGGGGTAACAGATTGTGTAGGCGTTACAGAATTTGTTGGTGTGATTGACACACTAGGAGTTACCGATTGTGTAGGAGTTACCGAATTAGTCGGAGTTACCGAACTAGTCGGAGTGATAGAAATTGTTGGTGTGACCGTAGGTGTAATACTAATTGTTGGTGTCACTGTTTGTGTTGGAGTGACAGATTTAGTCGGAGTAACTGAATTTGTTGGAGTAACAGATTTAGTTGGGGTAATTGTAGGGGTAACAGACCTTGTTGGGGTAACTGACTTAGTCGGAGTTATAGATTTTGTAGGAGTAACAGTTGGTGTAACCGATGTTGTGGGAGTTATGGACCTTGTTGGGGTAACTGATTTTGTAGGTGTAATTGTAGGAGTAACTGACTGTGTTGGTGTGATTGAACGAGTTGGTGTGATTGAACGAGTTGGGGTAATTGTAGGCGTAATCGATGTTGTTGGGGTAACTGATTTTGTAGGTGTAATTGTAGGCGTAATCGATGTTGTCGGGGTAACTGATTTTGTAGGTGTAATTGTAGGCGTAATCGATGTTGTCGGGGTAACTGATTTTGTTGGAGTAATAGTTGGCGTAACCGATGTTGTCGGTGTGATTGAACGAGTTGGGGTAATTGTAGGCGTAACCGATGTTGTTGGGGTTATAGATTTTGTTGGAGTAATTGTAGGCGTAACCGATGTTGTTGGGGTTATAGATTTTGTTGGAGTAATAGTTGGCGTAACCGATGTTGTCGGTGTGATTGAACGAGTTGGAGTAATTGTAGGTGTAACCGATGTTGTTGGTGTGACAGATTTTGTTGGAGTAATTGTAGGTGTAACCGATGTTGTCGGTGTAACAGATTTTGTTGGCGTTACTGACGGAGTGACAGAACGAGTCGGAGTAACTGATTTTGTCGGTGTAACAGATTTTGTTGGCGTTACTGACGGAGTGACAGAACGAGTGGGGGTAATCGAACGAGTAGGTGTTATTGATTTAGTTGGTGTTACAGATTTTGTACGAGTCGGTGTTACAGATTTTGTACGAGTCGGTGTTACAGATTTAGTGGGTGTGACCGACGGGGTACGTGTAGGAGTTTTAGTCGGGGTAGGTGTTGGTGAAGGACATGGATTAGACGCCAAACAATGCGAACAAGAATAATATACCGGCGTAAAGTTTGCACCACCAGGTCCACCTATAGAAACAATAGTAAAACAGACACCACCTATCAGAGCTGTTTGACCAACTACAGAACTAGAGGGACCACTAACAAATCTTTGGTCCGAACTATCACAACAATTTTGAACAACGATAGGTGTGTTATAACTAGGTTGCGGTGACGGTGTAGGTGTAGGTGTTCTTGTTGGTGTTCTTGTCGGTGTCGGAGTTACAGAAGCCGGCGATTCAGTACAACATTGTGAACACGTTTCGAATACTGTAGCAGTACAATTTGAAGGTTCTTCACAATCAGGAATAATACCCTCAATAAAATAACAACAGTTATCACACCCCGTTAATTTAACAACTTGACCAGCATTAGGACAAGGAGTTAAATTAGTTAAATTAACATACTGATATGCATATTGATAACTACATGTTGAACAGTTACCAAAGTCAATATCAATACAAGGTATTAAAAATGCACAACAAGGGTCAGTTAGACCCATAGTATTATAGTCACCAATCGGCATTCCAGGTCCATATGATACCGGACCACCGGAACCTGCACAACTATTACAACCACCAGTAGGGAATGTCTGAACTACGGAACCGACATAACTAATATTAGCGGTTGGACAGTTTTCAGCACAAGACCCCACTGCAATAACTTCCCAACAAGCATCAAGTTGGTCTCTAAAAGATGAACCTATGGAAAAGTTATAAACATTTTGAATACAGGCCACTGCCGATTGTGTCTTACAATCTCTAATACAACAATACCCAACATTATGAACTACATAACCATCTAAGACATAGTAACTTGGTCCACTAAGTGTTAGGTTATACAAATTGTCATCAGAATAAACAATTTCTTTAGATATGACAGGCTCATGGATGATTTCACCATTAACCATTTTGACCATATCAAAATCCCCACCAACAACTAATTCAATAGTTGAAACAAATTGATATCTGTTTTCCGTATTATGATACGCCAATACATGCTCATCAATAACACCAAGACCATTAATTTTAAGATAATTACCTGAGTCTTCATATATTTCCGTAACTTCAGGATTTAGAATATTTTCAGTTTCGAGTGTTAATGATTCAATCTGACTGAAATCAATACCAGTAACAATTTCAGGTATATCAAAAGAGAATAGTTGGTCCCCTAATTGAACATCTTCGATATTCTTTACGGAACCATCAGATAATAAAACTTTTTGTCCTAATTTATAACCTGCCATCTATTGGATACTCTTAACCTATAAATAATAGGATGGACCCTTTTGTATCGGACCCATCCTATTAAAATGAAGATAAACTTATAGATTAGTTTTCTCTTCTTTCTTCAGGTTTGTAATGCATGATTCTATCATGCCATATTGGTGATGCTAAAAGGAGTGATGGATGTAACTCACCCTTCTTAGTCATTTGATACATATGTGACATCCAAGTCTGCTCATATGGATGACCCCACTTAGTATCTATAAACATTTTTTTGTTACCTTCCTTACTTACAATCATCGGCCAGTTTGCATAGTATATTTCACCATCAACATAAGTTAAACCATCCATGTTTCTAATGTTTTTAAACTCAGTAAGTGGCACATTTGGGTCCAAACCCGACACTGGAAGTTTATCATAATGTGGCCAATCTCTAGTTCTAATCTCTTGCGGTACATTATACCATGAACATTGTTTGTCATTATCAAAATAAACCTCTGTAAAACTTAACTTCAAGAAGTCAAATTGGTCTTTCAACATAATTCTATGAACTAAGTTGTAGATATTTGGGATATATTTTCTAAAACCATTTCTACATACTCCTTGTACCTCAGGAGGATTTACAGTCATATCATCCTCAAAAAAGAACATAAAATCCGCATCAGAATCGTGGAAATGTTCAGCAGCAGCTTGTCTACCACCACAAATTCCAGTATTACCTCCTAAGTCTATGTAATTAAAATTATGTTCTGATGCTATTTCTCTATTTCTAACTTTAGCACTTTCATCAGTTGAATTATCCAACAAAAATAATTTTGGTCTCTCCAACCACTCAGGTGTTTTCTTCATAGATGCAATAGTGTGTAAAACCTGTTCAGGGAAGTTGAAAGTCAACATATATAAATGTGTTTTTACTTCATTTACATCCCTATCTGTATATTTTCTATTATTATTAACTCTTCTTACATTAGGTTTTGTAATAGTCACGTTATCTTCTTTCAGTGCCTGAGTAAATTTCACAATCAATCCGTTACCATCCAATTCAAACCTTCTATATAAGTCAGGTTCCAAATATGACATAATTGTGAATAAACTTTCCTCAGTCCCCATAAGACCTTCATTGAGAGTCCTGTCTAATAACGCATAATATGTAGCATTTGCTTCATTAATTTGTTGTTTGTGACCACCAAATAATCCTCCACGACAAACATACTTAACTTCTTCACCAGCATATCTATTCATCCCATCTAAAGTGAAACCATGAATCTCAGTGTTTGCTTCATATGGATAACTTAAAAATAAAAATGGATTACCATATTCTGTCAACTTACCTAAGACATTGTCATCAGTTAAATGACCAACAGGAACAGTATTTGTAATACCAGCATCCAACCAAAAGAAATATTCAGTATCGAATGGATTCCAAATAGTCGCATCATTAACCATAAACATCTTAGACTGAACAATAGGGTTATACCACTCCAAAAATGCTTGAGGAGATTCAGGTAACCATCCAGCTTGACTTAACCAAACAGAATCCTTTCTAACCATCTGAGTATTATCCCAAAATGGTTGATAAATATTTTTTACATCATCCAATTCATATAATTTTACATATGTGTTTGAATGACTTCTTCGTTCCCAAACAAAACTCTCTAATTCTTTTGGTACATAAATGAACAAATTTTGAGGTATCTTCAAAAAATTATCAAAATGTTCCAAATAGTGGTCAAATGACCTACCATTTCTATTAATATTCCACAATCCAGTAACAATTGTCATATTTTTATTAATCTCATTCATATCATTATATATTTTTTCGTGTAACTCTTTTCTTATTGCGGTAACATCCTGACCTAACTCATAAACATAACCGTATTTATCTAACTTATCTGTTGTCATTTTCTTTTCTTCATCGGTTAGATTAATATATTCTAACCTAATAAAATGTGGCTTCAATACATCTAAATTCATCTGTTTAAAAATCATCCAATCATAACCCTCAGCATCACAAATAAAAACGTCAAGTTTATTGATACTGTGTTTTTCTATTAAAGTGTTTAAGGTTATTCCATTGACATCAATAGTTTTTGCTAAGTTATCTTTTACAAAAATATCTCTTTCATAGTCCGTACCAAAACCATTTTTAAGTGGGAATAAAGCACTCATACCTTGATAACCAGGATGTAAGTTATTTTCTTCTATTGTACCCCTCTCTACTGTTAACATTTTTGTTGGTCCGTCAACATCTGTTATGGCACTATTCTCAAACGTACAGTTTGTTCTGTGTTTTAAATTGTTTTGTAGTATCTCATAAATTTCAGGAATAGGTTCTACTAATATTTCATCCCACTTATAGTTTTCCAAATGACCTCTTGTATCATCAAAACTAAATCCATCCATTGCTCCAATTTGAAGGACTTTTACGTCTTCATAATGTTTATTTATATGAGTTAGTGAGTCTGTAATTAAATCCATTTTTTATTCATCTTTTATTAATTTTTTATACCGATAACTGTAAACCTCATATTTTCCAACCCCCATCACTATAAGAGACATCAATAAATGTATACAGTTTTTTAGTTTTTTCATCATCTGTATTATTTTTTCGAGCAACATTACAACCTTCAAAAGAACCATGTTCTATGTATTTTTTAATTGGAAATGTGTGTCTCAAATTTTCTAACCAATCATCATACCCATTAAAATCTTTATCACCTTCGAAATAAGTGACAAGTCTAGGTCTTTTATTTTTTGCAAAGTAAGCGGATACTGTGGTATCATCACACCATGTACCATATTCATCTATAAAATCGAAAAAATCATCACCGAAAAAATGTCTACGATAAGAAATAGTTTTATAATGTTGTAAAATATCAACAAGTGAATCTCTTTTTAGTGAAGAATAGTAATAATCTCTAGTGTCACCGAAATGATTGGATAAATGCCCGTTCTCATCTCTTGACCTCATACCATCATATCCCACAACATAATCTGGCCATTTTTTCCTATTTTTGATATGTTCATTAATCATTTCTTCGTGGTAATACATATCATCATCAACCACAATAATAATAGTATCTTTATCGGTAATTCTTTTTACCGTTGGAAGTAATTTTGTAATCGAACCGTAATCATCCGTTCTAAAAACTTTCAATTTATTATTGTCTATTTCTTCTAACCAAATCGGTATAATGTATTCATCTCCAGTCTTAGAATATACATTCGGTATATTTAAATGAACTTCATATTCACCATCATAATTTTGATTTAACAAAGATTCTATACAGTATCTCATATCAAAATTATATTTACTATTTAATCTTTCAGGTATTGTTGTCAGTGTTAATACTATTCCCATTTTTGTAACTCTTCTGTAATCGTTTTATATGTAAAATCAATCAATTTTTCATTAGTGAAAAATTCATTATAAAAATCTTTTGCGTTTTGTCCTATCTTATTCAAATAATTACTATCTTCTTTGATTTGATTCCATAAATAGATGACATCATCCGCAACTTTCTCGTGATTTTTTGGCATACCCAAAAATCTTTGGTCCTTAGTTATTTGTTCAAACTCTATAGGAATATAAACATCATTAGGGATATCAACATTGATTAACTTACTAAAGAATTTTGTTCTAATTACTGGTATTCCCATACTAAACAATTCAATGTCACGATTACACATATCACGAGCACCAACTGTTGATAAACACGCTAAATTTTTGGAACATGTTTCATGATATAAATCACTTTGTATTCTCGAATTAAGAGACACATCAAAACCCTCTAAATTTTTATCCTCAACAACCTCAATGAATTTTCTTTGTGCCAAATTTAAACCTCTAAAAAATAAATTTTTGTTTTGCGGATTATACTCATATTCGGGTAAACTCCACAGTAAGGGTCTAAAAATCCAAGGTTTTAATTCATAATTTTTAGTTAATGTTTTTTTATTTTTTACTTTTTGAATCACTAAATCAATATCAGGTTGATAATAATGCCCGCAATATAGAATTACATCAAAATCCTCAAATAACTTTTGATTTACCTCAAATATCTCAATAATATTCCAATATGTATTTAAACAAATTACCCTTTTTCTTTCCACATCAATAAGAAACGATATATTAGCATGTATATATACGTCATAATCTAATTCAGGAATATCAACAACATGAAACCTATTAAAATGTGAATGTGGTTTTACTAATTTTACATCAAGATTATCCCGCAGATGTTGCTCATACAAGAACTTGTTAAATGTAGGAAACCACTCTTTTTCTACACGATTTATCTCGCCAGTATAATACATAGTATTAGACATTTACCTATTAGGTATTTTTGCAAAAACAATTTGTCTTCCCCACAATATTTTAACATATCCATTATCCAAAAGATAAGGGGTTAAAAGTTTATCTTTACCACCAGCATCTGTGTCGAAATCAGTATCATCAATAGAAATCAAATGTAGGTCCGCAAGTTTATCTTCTGCAGCTTTGAATGCTTCAAGATGTTTTTCAGCATATTGATTTACACCAACATCCCAACCATCCAAATAAAGTAGGTCTATTTTACCATCAAAGTTTTTAAGGAACTCAATACCATCCATAGGTATATTAACATGAATGTTAGACGGAAAATCTGTTTTGATGTGGTGAGTATACTGACTCTCCAATACTGATTTACACCTTTCATCGATATCAACGGTATGGACTTCAAAACCCTCTTTAGCAAAGAAATGTGTAGAATGACCATCTTGACAACACGGAGGTGCATCTTTCGTTTCAATTTCGAAACAATTATCATAATAATTCAAACAACCCGCAGTTGTCTCACTTCTCGTTGAACCTATTTCAACCACCGTAGTACCTTCAATTATTCTTAATAACTCACACGTTTTGCTGAGCCATGGAGCCGGATAATTCCTCATATAATTTTCGTGAGGAGCTAATGGACTGTGGTCCCAATACACGGTATTATATTTAAAATCGTGTGCACTCTTTAATAAATCTTCAAATTTTCCCATTAATCAATTATTTTTTCTACTCGTTCCGCCCATCCACGCTTATCAGAATGTCCCCAATAAACAACTCTTGTCGGTTTTTTATCCGTCATAAACATCTGTTCGTAATGAATAGGTCCATCCCCATTCAAAAATTTCTGTAAATCATTACCATCAATAGATGTTGAATACATACCAACACCGTCTTCATCATCAAAAGCCACCAATATAGATGTATAATCATCAGCAGGTAACTCATATCTCTCAATATTAACTAAATAATAGAATGAATAGGTAAATGAGTTTTCCCATTCCTCATCAGTCTCATAATTATATGGATTAGGTGGGAACTTGTTATCGATGGTCCATTTTTGAAATGATTTCTTCTTGAAATGGATACCAGCATACTTTTCATAATCACGTACAGTCCTTTTAGTACCCAACCCGTAAGGTTCAAGATTAAATCCATTATCCTCAACACCAAACAATTGACGAATTCTTGCTCTAGCAACATCCTGTTGCGACCACCATTGATTTTCACCTCTTTTATGTTGGTCATCCCATACTAATTTACCAGCCCTCTCTTCTCTCATTGTCGCATGCCAAATAACAACTCTATGTGGGTGGAACATATCATAACCATGAGTATATGAACGAACACTCAAATTGATTTCCTCACCACTAAAGAAGATATTAGGGTCGTGTCTAACCTCTTTCGCCCATTTATTAGGTCCGAAAGCAAAATGACCACTCAAGAAACGAGCAGGAAATGGTTTTTCCAACTGTTGCCAATTAGGAATACCTGTTGGACGAATGAATATAGTACCAAATGGATAAAAACTAGCAGCTTCTGATAACCACGGCTCTTTAACTCTATCTGCAGGGTCATTAAAGGGATTATAATACGGTAAATAACCACAAATAAGAGGGTTATGTCCCTCTTTCTTTAAATCATAATACCATTTGATTAAAGTGGAGTCCCAATTCTCTGTAAAACGATGATGTGAATCCAATTGACAAACAAATTCTTCATCTGTTAACAATTCATCATTAATTACCGCCCTTGCATACGCCAAACCTTTAGCCTCCTCATAAGGAATATCCTTAATCTTAAATCTTGGGTCATCACGATACTCGTCCACATTATCAAATCCATCTTCCGGATTATATTGTCTACAGATACCAAAATGTATCCTATCAGGATATTCAGCGTTTTCTAATGCACTCTTAATTGTTGGTATCAACTCAGGTTCACGGTACGCAGGTAAGTGAACCAAAATTCTCATGTTTTTTCTTGCTTTTGCCATATTTTTATAAAATTCCTTCCATTCTGTTTACCCAACCTTCTTTCTCTGAATGTGGCCAAACAATCCATTTATACGGTCTAACCGCAGTTTCAAATGACCTCCAAACTTTACAATACCCATCAGGGTCATTTTTCATATTTTTTATTTCTTGCTGATTAGCATCTTCTCGATACAATTCATTTCCATTCTCATCTTCAAACGCCACAGCCCAAACGTTATAATCATCATGAGGAACTTGGTCAAAACCAATATCTATACAATGCTTAAACATAGTTGAGAAGGAATTATAATATTCTTCCTCAGTATCAAAGACAGGGTTAGGTGGGTATTGTTTCTTCAAGGTATGTTGTTGAACTGCCCGTCTACTAAAGGATATTCCAGCATATCTTTCATACTCATCCAATGTTCTTTCAGGTCCAAATCCATAAACACCAAACTCCTCAGGGTCATATACTTCACCATCCATTCCAAATAACTTTCTATTCTTTAAATGTGAATTGTCATTTTTAGTAAACCATTGAGGGTCATCATCCCATTGTCTTTTACCGTCTTTACGTGTATAATAGTGCCACATATAAATTTCAACAGGGTGAAATAAATCATAACCCCATGTAAACGCTCTAACCGCAATCGATATTTCTTCACCATGAAAATAATATTCAGGGTCATGAGGCACTTCTTTTACAAAATCACCTGATGTAAAATTGAAGTGTGCCGAGTAAAATCTTGCAGGTACAGGTTTCTCCCTACTTTTGAAGTCGTCTATACTTTCAGGTAAAAAGTGAATATTACCATCAGGACTAAACCTGTCAAACTCCATTCTCCACGGTACATTTACCCTACCTTTAGGGTCATTACTCGGCTCATAAGATGGTATATATCCTGTTATCATAGGCTTTTTATGACCTAATTCTTTTAATTTTTTGTATTGTCTGATTAACTTATCATCCCAATCTTTTACAAATCTGTGGTGTGAATCCATTTGTAAAGTGTACATTTCACCATCGTATTGCTGTTGTAATAAATGTCTAGCCCAACAAGCACCCTTACTATCAGAATATGGTATATCAATAATCTTAAATCTTGGGTCGTCCAAATATTCATCAAGAGTATCCCACTCATCTTCATCAGAATGTTGCCAAGCTAAAGAAATTACCAAATTCTGTGGTCTCTTCGCCTTTTTTAACATATCTTCAAGAGTTTTTCTCAACTCAGGGTCCCTATAAGAGGCTAATTGAACAAAAATAGTCTGTTTTCTTCTCGCCATAATATCTTCTTTGTTCTAAGAATAATCAAAGATTATTTAAGATAAAGATATATTTATAGGTATGAAACTTCTAAAAACAATAAAACATTTAGTACAAGAGTCTGAAGAAACTTTAGAAAACGCATTACACACCAATACGTCACCAAAAGAACTTAAGGCTTTAGAAGAAAACTATACTGAATCTTTGAATCTACTTTCTTTATTTGAAAGTTTAGAGCAAGAAAAAGAGGATTAATTTCTTAACCCTCTTTTTTATCATTTTTTCTATATATTGTTTTATTATTACTGTTTGTATTCTACTTCAATCTTATCAACATCAATTCTTTCCGCCTGAATAAAGTAGTAACAGTCAATCTTATTACTGAATAGGTTACCATTCTGAATATATACCACCCAATCCTTTATCTCTTTGACATATAAGTTTTGGTGTGAACCGACAGAAGTCAACTGAACAGTAATTGAGTCAGGGTCAACTAAATCCTTCCAATATTCAGGAAGTTCAATTTCCTTATCATTTAATTGTCTACCTCTAATGTAGATACCGTGTTCAGGACCCTCCAAGTTACCATGCTTCAACCTCATTCCCTGTTCTTGTTTTTCAGGGTTCGGGTGTGGAATGTCAAAGGCTTTAGATGTTGCCATTAAGTTACCTTGACCGTCTACACTAAATACTCTTGCACCACCCGTCTCATAACCTGAAACAAGGAATGTACTTGGGTCTGATGAATCCAATTCTAATACATTATCATAAGAATCATCGGCTTCAATCATGACTCTTGTTAAACTTCTGTTAGCTTGTGTAGTCTTTCTAAATTTCGTATTAGCCCCACCTGTAGTTTTAAATTCTAAATTATTACCGTTTTGTGTAACTGTTCTGGCGGCTGATAAAGTCCCATCAGAACCATAGATATTCGTATTACCTGCGGATGTGATGTATCCAGCATCATTATTAAATCCACTGTTATTAATATTACCTTTAGTAAGTTTCTTCTGGTTGTTTGATGAATCAACCACCACAAAGAAGTCACCGTCACCATTAGATGTTGAAGTTGTTAACTCTGAAAGGTCAACCGCAACTGTAATATTACCACTTGTAGTAATTGGTGAGTTTGTAACGTCAATCAAAGCTCCTGCGGTAATACCTACAGATGTCACAGTACCTTGATTATCAGTGAACGGTAATGCTGCAACTGTATATTTTTTAACGTTGTTAGATGCATCACTTACAGGGATATACATAGAAGTCGTAGTATCTCCTGTTCCCGCACCTGCGGCTAAAATATAATTATCAGTACCAGCGTAATCCAAGGCGATATCGTTAGCATTTGCTTGAATACCTGTACCCGCACCCACATTAAGTGTTACTGAACCTCCTAATGAAACTGAACCACCATTCGCTAAACCTGTACCTGCGGTTACGGTTACCGATGAATTAGCCAAAGATGAATTAGGTACATTAGATAACCCTAAGGCTATTGTTCCTGAAGATGTAATCGGTGAACCTGAATCCACATCAATACCATCAGAACCTGAAATAGCTACCGATGTTACTGAACCCGCACTACTTGTAAACGGTAAGTCAGATACCAGACCTTTCTTAACATTATTGTCCGTGGCATCGTGGTATATTATAGTGTCTGTCGCGGCAATTGCAGTTCCTTCTAAGTTAGTTGCCGAATCAATAAAGTTATCAGTACCAGCGTAATCAAGAGCGATGTCATTAGCATTTGCCAAAATACCTGTACCGGCACCTACATTAAGTGTTACTGAACTACCTAGTGATACTGACCCTCCATTCGCTAAACCTGTACCCGCAGTTACTGTTACTGATGAATTAGCCAATTGAGAATTGGTTATCTGACTTGCACTTACATCCGAAATAATATCGTCACCTGAAATTGACCCACCTAATGAAGTTGCAGAACCTGCTATTGTTATCGATGAATTCGCTAGTGAAGAGTTAGGTATACTTGATAACCCAAGAGTAATTGTACCTGAACCCGTTATTGGTGAACCACTATCCACATCAATACCATCTGTACCAGCAATTGCTATAGATGTTACAGTACCTGTATTTGTCGTAAATCCAGCATCATTATTAAATCCACTGTTATTAATATTGGCCTTGGTAAGTTTCTTCTGTGCATTTGCCGAATCAACAACAACAAAGAAGTCCCCATCACCATCAGATGTTGAAGTAACTAACTCTGATAAATCTACAGATATTGTATCTGCAGCTACATCGATAAGTGTACCAGCACCAACATTTAATGTTACAGAACCAGATGAACCTCCACCTGTTAGACCATTACCTGCAATAACCTCAGTTATATCGCCAATATTAATTGTACCACCTAATGAAACTGACGAACCATTAATAGTGATTGATGAGTTGGCTAATTGACTATTAGTAATCTGACCCGCACTTACATCCGCAATTATATCATTACCCGTAACCTGACCACCTAATGAGATGTCAGAACCGGCAATATCAATTGATGAATTAGCCAATGAACTGTTAGGTACATTTGATAGACCTAAAGTTATCGTACCTGATGATGTAATTGGTGAACCTGAATCCACGTCAATACCATCTGTTCCTGAAATCGCTATAGATGTCACAGTACCCACGGTACTTGAAGTACCAGCACCTATCAAGGTACGCACTTCAGAAGCACTTATACCTGTATTTAAAGTTGGTACTGACCCATTAGAAAGAATCGCAGGAACTCCCGTATCTGGGGAAGTATTTATTATTGTCAATGTTCCTGAACCCGTAATTGGACCACCAGTAACACTGATACCTGTACCACCCAAAGCACCTACTGATGTTACTGTACCTGTATTTGTTGTAAACCCAGCGTCGTTATTAAATCCACTATTATTAATATTAGATTTAGTAAGTTTCTTCTGAGCATTCACCGAATCAACGACTACGAAGAAGTCACCATCACCATTAGATGTTGAAGTGGATAACTCTGAAAGGTCAACATTTACATTACTCCCATCAACATCGATAAGTGTACCCGCACCAACATTAAGTGTTACTGAACTACCTAGTGATACTGAACCACCACCTGTTAAACCATCACCACCTGTAACTGTAACTGAAGAATTATCTAATGTTGAGTTCGGAATAGTCGAGAAAGAAAGAGCACCTGAACCATTAGTTAATAATACATTATTCGCTGACCCATCAGCAGTTGGGAAGGTATATGATTGATTAAATTCAATTACACCCCCCGTTGATATACTCATCTGAGTGGTAGAGTTCGTTTTCAGGAGTAGTCCTGACGTATTACTGTAATTAACACCGTTTAAAGTCGCCATGTTATATTTTTCTTTCTCTTTTTATTTTGTTTGGCTAAGGGGGAGGAGTTACCTCCCCCAATCATATCTAATGATAAATACTTTTCAAATAATTTATAGTCTATAAATTAGATTACTTGTACCCATCCAAATGATTTATAAATGTATACACCTTCATCATTGTCAGTTTGATATACCATCAAACCTGTTGCTGGTGAAGAGATACCTGTTCTATTAGATTCTGTCATTCTTGGGAATAAGAAACCTTTAGATGTTGAAGCAACCTCTAATACTGCTGAAGCAGCGGGTGCAGCAACCCCGATACCAACAGCACTTGCCGATTCATCAACAACGAAAGTTGTTCCATCTACCGTGAAATCACCACCAGTAAACGCTAATGTGTGAGTAGCTTGAGTTAAAGTTCTCGCTCCTGATAGTGTACCATTATTATTAAAGATGTTGGTATTAACCGAAGCTCCAACTGTGATATCAATAGTATTTGAACCCGTACCATTAATAGTAACAGAAGAATCTGAAGACGAGAACGTTAGAGTGTCTGAGTTAGAACCAGCAACTGGGTCAGTACCCGTTGGTAGGTCAATCGTCTTGAAGATATTCTGAGTAGAACCTAAATCAGTGTTAGTGATTGTAAAGCTAGGGTATGCGCCTGAAGTAGTGATACCTGTACCGTTTGATAAAGAAACTATCTTATCGTAAAGGTTAGTTGAACCTTGAGCGATATCATCAGTATCTAAAACAACAGCACCTGTAGCTCCGTTTACAGAACTTACTGAGTCAGTATTATCAATCTTGTCCCATTCAGCACCATTATAAAGAAGGTAGTCACCAACCAGAAAATCAATTGTACCACTACCTAAATCTTGATTACCTGCAACAGAAACACGATACATATCACCCGAAGTACCTGTTCCATCAGCTAATGTTGGATTGTTAGTAGATGCGTTCCAGTTACCTTTGTATTCAAACGCTGAAGAAGGTAATTGTGAAGATGGTACTCTACCGTTAGCATCAAGTGATGCATAACCGTTATTAGCTCCTTTTCTTGAAACAACTTCAACAAAATTACTGTCAACAGAGATAACCATAGTATCCGTCGCTTGTGCAACTGTATCAATACCGTCACCACCTGAGAATGTAGATGTATCACCCAATTCCAAAGTCTGTGTACCTGAGTCACCTGCCAATGTTAATGATGAGTTATCTAACTTAGCGTTAGTTACAGAACCATCAACTAATTGAGATGCGTTTATTGTTTTGTTTGTAAGTGTTTGTGAACCATTCAATGTTACAACTGATGAATCAATTGAAATTGTTAAATCATCACCAGTTATAGAAGTGTCGATTCCTGTTCCACCAACCCATGTGATTGTTGAAGCACCATTTGGTGTTACTGTACCTGAATCCGCATCGATAGTGAACAATGAGATGTTACCTGTACTTACTGAGAAGTCTATTGCGCCCGAACCATTAGCTACGATTTCTGCTGAATTGTCAGTAGATGTAAATGATAATGTACCACCTAATGCAATCGTATTATCTGATGAGCCAGCTCCATCAGCACTTGTAGTAAACGATGAGCTAATTAATTTAGAGTTTGCAATTGAACCAGCTAATTTATCGTTAGTTACAGAACCATCAACTAATTCCGCAGTGTCAACTGTGTCATTTGCTAATGATGCATTTAATGTTACACCTGCTGAACCGTCAAAAGATACGTTACCTGAAAGGTCAGTACCTAATGTCAATGTCATTTGAGATGACCAAGCATCTGCAGTATCAGCATTACCAGTTACGTCACCTGTTAAATCACCTGTTACATTACCAGTTACGTTACCTGTTAAATTACCAGTTACGTCACCTGTTAAATCACCTGTTACATTACCAGTTACATTACCTGTTAAATCACCAGTTACGTCACCTGTTACATTACCAGTTACGTTACCAGTCAAATTACCCGTAACATCACCCGTAACATCACCCGTTACATCACCTGTTACGTTACCTGTTACATTACCTGTTACATTACCTGTTACGTCACCCGATAAATCACCGACAAAGTCAGTTGAAGTAATAGATGTCATACCAGCAATTGTACCAACAGTTTCTTTTAATGCAACTGATGTACCACCTAAAGTGAAATTAAATCCAGAAGCTGTGAAGTCTTCGTTAGAGTCATTCAATTCAAAAGTAACATTACCGTCACCATTACCTACAGTTGCACCTGTTAAGAATGTATCAGAAGCTGAAGTTGCGAAACCATTGATTGTAATGTCAGACCCCAATCCACCGTTCATTACTAAGGTCAACTGACCTGTAGGGATATCCAATGTACCACCTGTAATGAATGGTAATTCAAATGAATTTGAGATTGTACCTGTACCACCAACTGTTAATCCAAATGAACTATCATATGATAAGTCATCAATTGCATTTACTGTGAATGAACTAGCGGTATTACCTTTGTTGTCTGTTAAAGTAATTACGTTGTCCGCAATCGAACCACTCTCAACTAAATCAACCGTACCTGTTAATGTTACTGACTGTCCATCATTTCTAACTAATGAAATCACACCCGTTGATTGAGTGTAAGTACCACCAGTCACATAAGTGTCGTCACCATCAATTCCACCGATGGTAATATCTGACTCTCCTGATGCAGCGTTAACTGTCAATGTTAATGTGCCACTCGCGTAAGCACCACCCGTAATAAACGGTAAAGCAATTGGTGAAGTACCAATTGTACCCGTACCTTCCAATGCGATGTCCCACGCATCGTTGTATGTCACTGCCGTTACCGCTTGAACCGTTAAGTTAGTTGTACCAGCATCTGTTTCCGTTAAAGTAATAACGTTGTTAGAAATTGAACCACCAACTAACACATCGCTGCGATAAGACACGACACCGTTTGCGTTTGTAGCTAAGATACGAGTATCTGTACCATCCGCAAGACCTCTTACTCTCAAAGGAGTAGAAGTTGAACCAGAAATGTCCACTAAGTTTGTTGGAGATAATACCCCGAAACCGTGATTACCACTCGCATCAATAACTTCTCTTTTGACGTTATTGGTAGTGAATGATAAGACATTACTGGAATTGTAATTTAAGCCGTTTGCCATTGTCTTAAAATTTTTTTGTTAGTTAATTAATCCTTATAAAAGGCTTACAATACATTCACCCAACCTTGAGACTTATACATATACATTCCTTCTTCCCCATTCGAGTCAGTGTTTGTACAGTATACCAATAGTCCTGGTACTGGTGTGCTTATAGCTAATCGTTGTACTTGAGTCATCCTTGGTATCAGAAGACCTTGATTTGTACTAGCTAATTCTAATAACGCACATACTGGTGATGTTGTCTCAGTACCCATCGATACTGAACCACCACTAAACGTTAAACTATTTGAGTTTTGGTCAATAACTCTATCCCCACCTAACTGACCATCAGTATTATAAATGTTATCTGAGGAGAATGTAATACCCGTAATTTCTATACTACCATCGGTATTATCATTTAAAGTAATGGTACCACTTGAATAAGTACCACCTGTTATTTCAGGAGCGAATCCACCTACGTTGAATTCGGAACCGTCATTCATACCCAACGTCAACGTTGTTGGAGTATAAGTTGCACCTGTTAAGTATGTATCATCAGAATCAAATCCTGAGATTTGAATATTTGATTCTACACCTCCATTGATGTTTAATGTTACTGTACCTGAATTGTAAGAACCACCCGTGATAAATGGTAACTCAGTACCATTATAGAATAGACCACCTGTTGTTGAACCTGTAATTCCCCAATCGTTGTAACCTAATCCTGTGATTGCCTCAATACTCAATAATGATACATTACCATCGTTAAGAGTAACTGTTAAGTTATTACCATTTTCAGTAATACTTTTTACATAAGACCACCCACCAACACCAACGTTATTACCGTCATTTCTTTCCAATGATAAGATACCTGTTGATTCTGTGTATGTCGCACCTGTTACATAAGTGTCAGAAGATGTTGTCGTAAAACCTGAAACATCGATATCATTACCTAAGTTATCAGATAATGTAAGTGTCGACCCAACAAGAGTTGCACCTGTGATTTTAGATAGACCTGTAATATTAACAGAACTATCATTGTTAAGACTTAAATCTAAATCACCTGTTGAATTATAAGTTATCGTACCACCAGTGACATAAGTATCGGAACTTGTGGATGTAAAACCTGTAATATCAAATGAACCACCATCAACATCCACTAATGTCAATGTATTATTAATTAACGTACCACCTGTTAAGTATGGAACACCATGGATGGTTCCAAATAAGTAAGTATCTGTATGACCTGTGTTACCTAAAGTAATCGTATTTGAACCATTACCAATTGCATCAGTACCAATAACAATCTCATTTGACCCATTATTGACTGAGGCTTTACTTCCTTTACCTATAAAAATAGAATCGTTTGAAGTACCATTTAACCCACCATTACCATTAGCAACATTTTGACCCGCTTCAAAACCTAAAGCGATGTTATCACTACCTGTTTGATTAGTTGAAAGAGAATCAGCACCAACACCAACGTTTCTTAAACCTGTAGTATTACTAACGAGGGCATCGTTACCAATAGCAACGTTGAAGTCACCACTACGGTTACCATGTAATGCTGTATCACCAACGGCCACGTTAAAAGTACCCTCATCATTAAATCTCAACGATTCATAACCAATAGCAATGTTCCTACTATTATCAGTAATATCATAACCCGCTCTATAACCAATTAAAATACTACCACTAGCTGTTGTAACTTCATAACCAGCCTGATATCCAATCGCAACACCGATACTACCACCACCATTGTAAAATGCCTCACTACCTACCGCAACATTCTCTAATGAAGTGGTACCGTTATACATCGCATTCTTACCGATAGCCGTGTTATTATTACCTGTAATATTTTTGTAAAGTGCGAGTGAACCAAAGGCAGAGTTACCACTTCCTGTAGTCGCACTTAACGTCCAAGTACCAAATGCACTGTTACCATTACCCGAGGAATTATTATCAAGTGCATTTGCCCCAAACACGGTATTACTTGAAATGTCACCACCACCGTTACCAGCAGTGATACCCTCATTAATTGTTAAATCAAATTCACTCGTTACTGAACGAACAGATATTGCTCTTGTTGTGGTACTACCATTATCTGTAACATCTTGAAGTGTTAGTGAACCACCACCTCCTGATGTAAATCCTGTAACATCTACAGTATTACCATCATTTCTACTTAAAGTTAGAGTCGTAGTCCCACTATTGTAAGTTCCGCCTGTCACATAGTAGTCAGTTGAAGATGAGTCAATCCACGTAATACCTGTTGTAGATGTTGAAAGAATCTGACCAGTATTACCTGTTAATCCATTATTGTCATAAATGTATGTAAAGGCACCTGTTGACCTAACCTGAGCACCAATTGTGGTATTATCAATCGTACCACCATTAATGTCAACTGAATTAGAAACTAAAGAAACAGGATTGGTAGAACCAAGTGCCACATTGTCAATCGTACCACCATTAATGTCAACTGAATTAGAAACTAAAGAAACAGGATTGGTAGAACCAAGTGCCACATTGTCAATCGTACCACCATTAATATCTACTGAATTAGAAACTAAAGAAACAGGATTGGTAGAACCAAGTGCCACATTGTCAATCGTACCACCATTAATATCTACAGTAGTTGCCGATAATGTGGCACCTGAGATATACATACCTGTCGTTGATACATTTCCTGTGTCTAAAACTTGTTGTAAGTTTTGTGAACCACCACCTCCTGATGTAAATCCTGTAACATCTACAGTATTACCATCATTTCTAGTTAAAGTAAGTGTTGTTGACCCACTTGAATATGTACCACCCGTTACGAAGTAATCAGTTCCTCCACCTGACGTAAATCCTGTTACGTTGATAGTACCTCCTGTATTATTATCAAGGCTTAATGTACCATTTCCTGAATTGTAAGTACCACCCGTGATTTGCCAGTCAGTACCCCAGAACACTCTCCAAGTCGCATTTTCTCTTGTAACTCCGTTTTGACCTTCAATTGTTGAACCTGTCCAAACATCCATTAAAGCTTGACCCGCAGCGTTTGGTGTTATACCAACTTTATTTCTTACTTCTAAATAAGTGTCAGTTGATGGGTCACCAATAATACAACCCGCAGAATCCGCATTATTATATAATGTCTCATAATTATCAATCGTATATTGGTAAGTTGTTTGATTTTCTTGCACATAAACCAACATACCCAAACGTCTTCGACCTGAAGAAATTCCATCATTCCATAGAAATACTTTATCAGGTAATACGTTTGGTGATTTATAAAATCTAATAGGTATTGTATTTCCAGAACTAAATATTTGACCACTTCCTGAATAGGTATACTCTAAATCAGAAAGATTTTGGACCTCCATATAACCACCAATATTATATACACTAAAATTAGTTCCATAATCTCTATCTAATGATGTTACTGACCATGGACCTGTTGTTGTATTTCCTGCTGTTGGATTTTGATAGTTAAATGACATTATATTTTTTATTTATAAATAGTTTTTATACTAGCGTTGAACCTTCAAAGTAGTAATTATTTGTGTAATTTGTATTCGACGATAAAGCATCATTAAAATATACTCTATAGTCTCCAGCTGGGAACACACTATTACCCGCGAATGTTATTAATTGTCCTCTAACACCACTATTAGATGCTGTTGTATTATAACTACCACCGTTACTTGTATAGTCATAAGCAATTAAATCTATTTGCTCAGCATCATTATTCATAGATGATACAGGTATTACAATTGCAGGTGATACTGTATCACCATTAGATACCGTTCCAGCAGGTATATATGCCTCATCAAATAAATACGTACTTTGATTTACCGTTGTTTCGATTACTCCAGAACCATTAGTTGTTCCCGACCAACCTGACCAACCCATCCAATCCGCACCAGCACTTGCGTCAAATCCACCGGTACTACCTTGGAATCCCTGCCATGAGTACTGTGCCTGAGCAACCATATAATCTATTAAATCACCTGAGTTACCCGCGAAATCATTAAGTGAACCATATACTATATATGCTTTAGCCGCCACCACACTAGGAGTAATACTTGGTGTCGGTGTCAATGACGGAGTCACAGACGGTGTTTTAGATGGCGTTACAGACGGTGTAGATGAAGGTGTAACTGACTTAGTAGGTGTTACTGAAGCAGTTGGCGTAATAGATGGAGTTACCGATGGTGTCGATGAAGGTGTTATCGATACCGTTGGAGTGATTGATGACGTTGGCGTAATAGAAGCCGTTGGAGTAATCGATGGTGTTACCGATACCGAAGAAGTTGGTGTTATCGATGGAGTTGGACTTACTGATGAAGTCGGTGTAATTGATGGAGTAACAGATGGAGTTACAGACGATGTCGGTGTAATTGATGATGTTGGTGTGACTGATACCGTAGGTGTTACTGATTTAGTAGGTGTAACAGACTGTGTTGGAGTAATCGACGGAGTTGGCGTTATTGATGATGTTGGAGTTATTGATGGAGTTACTGAAACTGATGATGTTGGTGTAATCGATACTGTTGGTGTAATTGATGCTGTTGGTGTAATTGATGGTGTCGCCGATACTGAAGATGTCGGTGTAATAGATGGCGTTGGACTTACTGATGAAGTTGGTGTAATAGTTGGTGTGATAGTAACAGATGGAGTTACTGAAGCCGTTGGCGTTATTGATGATGTAGGAGTAACAGACTGTGTTGGTGTAATTGATACGGTTGGAGTTACTGAACTAGTTGGAGTAATACTTGGTGTCGGTGTTGGTGACGCATCAGGTGTTTCAGAAGGTGTAGGAGTAACTGAAGCCGTTGGAGTAATAGATGATGTCGGTGTTATTGATGGAGTTACTGACGGACTAGCACCTGGACTAGTTGCAGGAGTCGATGATACCGTAACAGACGGAGTTACTGATGGTGTACTTGTCGGTGTGATTGATGACGTTGGTGTAATTGATGGACTAACACCTGGACTTGATGCAGGTGTTGAAGATGGACTTACCGAAGGAGTCACAGAAGGACTTATAGGACCAATAGAACTTGAAGGTGTTGGAGTTGGTGTTTTAGTTGGAATTGGTGATACTGGACTGTCAAAAGTAATATTAGTATCCTCCCCAAAATTAAATCCGTCAGAAGGAACACCGTTATATGTAAATCCACTAACGAAAACTTTATTTTGGTCTACATAGTCATAGTCTAAAGTAGTCGCCGTTAATGTTTGAGTAGCACCTGTAGAATTAGCAGGTATAACAACACTAAAACTCAATGTTTCTGTTCCACCTGTCGTAGTAAATAATACGTAATCAAACGCAACAGTTAAATTACTTGTTGGAATAACTCTTGGTTTTGCAGTATAACGAGCAAGAACAGAACTTCTGATATTACTGAGAGTGCCATCAATTTTATTTAAATCACCATATAAGATAATTGACTTTGTGACAGTTTTATCATCACAACCTTCTTGAATATTTTCAAAGGTTAAATTGTATTGAGTACCCGTAGGTTCCGCAGGAAAATTATAAATAACACCCGCAACCAAATCGCCACGTGTTACACTACTTAAAATTGCATCTCCCGATGTAGAACCTGTATATATATTGAATGGACCTTCAGCGTTCGTCCCTAATGTTAATCTTAATACAACCTTAGCCATTTAATTGTTTTAATAATAAATAGTTTGTATCTTATAAATTACCTAAAAAATACTTTACTTTGTAATATATTTTTAAATTGTCGTTTTAAGCTGCAGGAAATCTAATTACTATGCCGTCTTCAGTATTTTGAACAGGACTGAAGGTATAAGTATCACTTGATGTACTGGTATTTAATACTCTACGAGTAAACATCCCACCAAATATATTACCTGTTTGTATTTCAGTTGTTGTAGTTGCTTCACCACATCCACTACCCGTTGGAGTATAATTTTGTAAAAATACTGTAATACTATCTCCACCATTAGCTTGGAATGAGTTAGTAGGATTATAAGTCGCCTGTGAATTACTATTTTTAGTAACGGTCACTACTGTTTGACCATTTTTACTTATAGTCGCAACAAATTTTTCACATCCAGGATTCTCAGGTAATGTAGTCCCAACATTAATACTAAAATCAGAAGCCGGAGGAGTCGTAGATGGTGTACGTGTTGGTGTTGGTGTTTTAGTACGTGTAGGCGTTACAGAAGGTGTTTTAGTACGTGTAGGCGTTACAGAAGGTGTTGAACTAACACTACTTGTCGGAGTGATTGATGAAGTTGGCGTAATTGAACGTGTCGGACTAATTGACGAAGTTGGAGTTATTGATGGGGTTGGTGTTACACTACTTGTCGGGGTAATTGACGAAGTTGGAGTTATTGATGGGGTTGGTGTTACACTACTTGTTGGAGTAATTGACGAAGTTGGAGTTATAGAAACTGTCGGTGTTATAGTTGGTGTCGGTGTTATTGAGCTGGTAGGTGTCACACTACTTGTTGGAGTAATTGACGAAGTTGGAGTTATAGAGTTGGTCGGCGTTACACTACTTGTTGGAGTAATTGATTGAGTAGGCGTAATACTACTTGTTGGAGTTATTGAATTAGTTGGTGTAATAGTTGGAGTAATAGATGGAGTAATAGATGGTGTTGCACCAGGGCTAGCCGCCGGTGTTGTAGTTTTAGTCGGAGTAACAGTCATTGTCGGTGTAATTGAAATAGATGGTGTTACACTACTTGTCGGAGTAATAGATGGTGTCGGTGTTACACTATTTGTCGGAGTTACCGATTGAGTTGGAGTTACAGAACTTGTAGGGGTGATAGATGGAGTAATTGTCGGTGTAATTGATGGTGTGGCACCAGGACTAGCAGCAGGTGTCGAGGAACTCGTAGGAGTCACACTTTGAGTTGGAGTGATACTACTTGTCGGCGTAATCGACGATGTTGGAGTGATACTATTTGTAGGAGTGACAGTATTTGTAGGAGTAATAGTATTTGTAGGTGTGATTGTTGGAGTTACTGATGGTGTAGCACCAGGACTAGCAGCAGGAGTACTAGAAGAGGTTGGAGTAATCGTAACAGTCGGCGTTATAGACACAGTTGAAGTAATAGTGACTGTCGGTGTGACTGAATTGGTAGGGGTTACCGATTGTGTTGGAGTAACACTAGAAGCTGGCGTAGTAGAACTTGTAGGTGTAACTGTTTGAGTTGGGGTAACACTTTGAGTCGGAGTAACTGTTTGAGTTGGGGTAACTGTATTTGTAGGTGTCACAGTTTGAGTTGGAGTGACTGTTTGAGTTGGGGTAACACTTACACTATTTGTAGGAGTAACAGTATTCGTAGGAGTCACACTTTGAGTCGGAGTAACTGTTTGAGTTGGTGTTACCGACACCGTAGGTGTTAAGGAAACACATGGTGCTTGTGATTGTGCAATTGCATCACCACTACCATTATCACCAATTGTGAATACATCACCACCCGATATAGGTCTTACGTAGAATATTGTAGCTGAAGTTGAAAGTAGTGTCTGTAACTCAGCAATAGTGTAAGGGTCCGTACCTGTAGAATTTTGATATAGGATTTGACCAACATTCAATCCGTTCTGACCGTAAATTATATCAGATGGATTTGTTCCATAACAAACATCATAACTATCAGTTGAAATGTAATAATAAGCCCCATCTAATGGGTCTGACACTGAAGGTGTAATTGATGGTGTTGTTGTAGGAGTCAACGTCGGCGTCACAGTAGGTGTTACCGTATTAGTCGGCGTTACTGTTGGTGTTACCGAAGATGTAGGAGTAATAGTTGAAGTAACTGACATTGTCGGTGTTACTGTCTGAGTAACAGTAGGTGTTACAGTAACAGATGGAGTCACAGACATTGTCGGTGTAACACTCTTAGTTGGTGTAATAGTAGGTGTAATAGTCCTTGTTGGTGTAATAGATGGGGTCACAGATGGAGTTGGTGACGGTATCACACCACAATCCAAATTATAATCGATACGTAAATCAATATCTACGATTTCATGGGTATTACAGTCTCCTGTAATTTTCAAAGTATTATTTATAACATCAGTCGATACATCACTAATACCTGTAAATCCTGTAAGAACACTTTCTATTGTATTAGCCCACAATGTATCACTTGGTACGTCCGAAATAGTGTATCCTGTATAGAAACTACCTGTTTGACTTTGACCACTGAAGTCAATAACGTAATTAAACACCATAGATTCGAATGTACAACCCGTATAATGTTGTAAATTATTAGTTAAATTTAAGTAACCATCACCCGCAAGTTCAATAAATCCTTTCTTTCTTACCTCACTAACAAAAGTATCACTACAAATGTTATATATTGGGAATGAAGAGACTTCTTTTTGTGAACATAACACTTCCATAGTAGCATTATCCTCACAACCGTCACTATCAGTTACAGTAACACTGTATGAACCAGCACTTAAACCACTAATTGATTTTGTTGTTTCACCGTTGGACCATAAGTAAGTATATGGAGCAACACCCGTGACTGTATTAGCTGTAAGACTAGCTAATGTTGATGAAGTACATTCTGTTTTAGTTATTACAACATTAACACCTGTTGTACCAGTAATTAAGAATGTATCAGATATAGTACAACCCGAACCATCAACAACTTCTATTGTGTATCCACCTTGTTGTAGATTATAAAAAGTAAATCCAGTAAGGGTGGTATCAATAACTGATTGACCATCAGATAAAATATAATCTAAAGGAAGAGTATATCCTGTACCAACTTCAATGTTTACTGAACCGTTTCCACCACCACAGGTATCACCTGTTGTTGTAACGGTTAAATCAAACTTAGGCGTCGCCGAAATGACTACAGAATCGTTGTAACAACATCCAGCAGCACTTTCAACAGAAATATCATAAGTATCTGAAACGAGATTGGTAAATGAAACAGATGAAGAACTACTTACAATAGACGATGTACCACCAACAGTCTGACCAGTATATCCATATGTAAATGGTGTACCATTACCGACCGCATTTATTGTTAATGTCGCTTCAGAACCACAATTTGTGTAATCAATTCTATAAGAAATACTGTTAAGACCACCCAATGAAGGTATTTCAACCGTATCCGTCGTAGTACAACCATTAGTATCTGTTACAGTAAAGATAAACTGACCTCCTGACGCCCCTGTAAAGGTAAAATTGGTGTCAGAAGTTGTACCACTATGTCCATTTTGTCCAACATATGTAAATGGTGCAGTACCACCACTAATATAAACCGTAAGTCTACCATCATTTGTTAAACAACCCGCAGGTGTTGTAGTGTATGAAATGATATCCAACGTTGATGACTGATTAACCTCGGCAGACTTAGTTAATTCACAACCATTAGCGTCTGTCACTGTAACTGAATACGTTGTCGCACTTAAATTGTTAATAGAAGACCCTGTTTCACCATTAGACCATAAATAAGTAAATGGTGAAGTACCTGTAAGACCTGTCACAGATATAGAACCATTATTCAAACCACAATTTGAGGTATTTGTGACAGATAAACCATAATTTGGTCCTGGCGTTCCTGATATGACTACATTTTGAGTCTGTGCCGTGGCACCACCATTGTCGGTAACAATTGCGTAGTATGTTCCATCACCCAAACCTATAAAGTCCGTTGGATTATTACTACTTTGTCGAGTTTCTATTTTTATATTATTTTGGTAAAGGTCAATAATATATGGTAACGATGTTGAATCACCACTTACCTGTAGATAACCGTCCTGTAAATCACATGTCCTACCTGAATAATCACTAATGATAGCATCTAAACAACCATCAATATTAATATTGATATATAATTCAGCATTCTGATTACCTAAACTATCATTTAATCTAAATGTATAGTTACCTTCAGGTAATCCAGTATATACAAACGGATAAAGAGAGGTTCCACCCGTTAATGTACCAGGAATTATGTTATCTAAAGTATATGGAGGTACACCTCCTGATGGTAATATCCTTATCGTACCTGAACCACTATCACAAGTTCCTGTTAATTCAAATACATAATCTAAATCATCTATATCACAATCTTGAGTTGTTGGATTACCTAACGTGATTACGTCCGCATAATAAGTATAATTCGTATTAATCTTTATCAATAGTGATGGGTCAGCAAAACCTTCATGATAAACATCACAACAATCAATATAGTAATAATCTCCTTGAACCGTCGCGTCAATACACACATCCATTTGTGAAGTTGATGGGGTAACCGTTGGTGTTATTGTAACTGTTGGAGTTATTGTTGGCGTGAATGATGGTGTTACCGCTGCCGAGTTTGAAGGGGTAACTGTAGGAGTATTAGTTGCAGTAATCGTTGGCGTAACCGATGGACTAGC